>Ga0209270_1000089_pt1 | contig 228908 bp, 187 predicted proteins | sample MTBAKSrepl1MetaG_FD_187456 | JGI IMG/M metagenome (GOLD analysis project Ga0209270, IMG submission 187456) | Enrichment culture microbial communities from Arthur Kill intertidal strait, New Jersey, USA, that are MTBE-degrading - MTBE-AKS1... | ecosystem: Environmental > Aquatic > Marine >...
ATTCATTTGATAGTCATGTTTTAAACAAAACTATCAATTCAAATCGTTTGAGCTTTAAAAAATGCTGTAATCCTTATCTGCAAAAGATTTCAAAGAACTTATAATTTTTATATCAAAACAGTAGTGAGTTCGTTAAATTAAAAAAAACGCAGAGGCGCAAAGGCGCAATTTATTGATTATTAATTACATACGCAAAACCAAAATTAATCATTAAAATATTAATTATCAGCGCGTTATAAAAATATAACGAAGTATTAATAATTAACACTTCTAATTAATCTGATAATTTAATACCTGCATCTTTTAAAATTTTCTTTTCCAGGCCTTTACCTGCTTCCTGACTTCTATGATCCGGGAATATTATAATTCCTGTTTTCAGGTCATGCTTCAATTTGACATGAGACCCTTTCTGAGATACCGGATACCAACCATCTTTTATTAAAATCCGATATAGTTCAGAACATTTCAAATCCTTTACAGTTAATTTATCATTCTTACAAAGGTAAATAAATATTTACCTGAGATCAAATATTTTTTTTATTTTTTTCACTGGTAATAGAGATATTTATGGAAATAATATTATATTTCATCCCCCAATAACCCAATAACCCAATAACCTTTTATCCGCCGGAGCTTCAGCGAAGGTGGAAATAACCCATTAACCCAATAACCCATTAACCCATTAACCCAATAACCCAATAACCCAATAACCCACCCACCCCCCATGCCCCTCCAACAAACTCCTGACATAATCTACATGCTCCTCGACTGGTTTTTTACCATCTTCCATTCCTGCCTTATTATCTTTAATCTTATCGGATGGATATGGAAATATACAAGGAAGATCAACCTGGCAACTTTACTTCTAACAGCAGGTTCCTGGTTAATACTGGGATTGTTTTACACCATAGGTTACTGCCCTCTTACTGACTGGCATTTCAATATTCTCACCAGGCTCGGCAAAACCAATCTCCCTTTGTCATACACTCAATATATTATTCAAAGAATATCCGGTATTGAGCTCACCGCCCGCCAGGCAGATCTGATCACTGCATCAGGACTGGTGCTTGCACTTATTATTTCCGTGTGGCTGAACACAAGGGATTATCTGCGTAAAAATTCCGCTAAAAATCTGCTTACCCAACCTGAGAAATAAGAACTGAAAATTTGGTTTTTTTAAAATAACTTCTAATTTAGCAGTTTCTATCAACTACTTATTTTTATTTACAGTTTTTAGTATGATATCTATCTATCATGCTGGAATTGTTACTTTTATATACCTGAAGTAGTTTTTTCAATGATAACATTTTAAATAACTTTTTTGTGTTTCTTTGTGAAATCCTTCGTGTCCTTTGTGGTTAATATTTTTACCACAAAGGACACGAAGGATTTCACAAAGTGCCACTAAGGGGAAACAGATGTTATAGCACATAAGTAAATAAGAAAACTAAAAAAATCGAAAGAATCTCTAATAAAGAAAATTATGAATACGTTCAAAGTAATAACTCCGGTTGATGGAAGTGTGTATGTGGAATGCACACAGCATGGTCATGCAGATATTGAAAAAGCACTGTCTTCTGCGGTTAAAACTCAGAAAGAATGGAAGAACCTGCCTGTCAGTGCCAGGAAACCTTATATTGAAAATTTCATCACTGCATTTGGTGATCTTAAGGACAGGATAAGTGAGGAACTGACCTGGCAAATGGGAAGACCTATAAGTCACTCTCCGTTTGAAGTGCGGGGAACACTGGAACGTGCAAAAGGAATGCTGAACCTTGCAGAAAAAACTCTTGGCGATATTGTTCCTGATCCTGTTCCCGGGTTCAATCGTTATATAAAAAGAGAACCGCTGGGAATTATTTTCGTCATCCCGGCCTGGAACTATCCTTACCTTATTGCTGTCAACTCAGTAATACCCGCTTTACTTGCCGGTAATGCGGTAGTTCTTCGCCATTCCGCTCAGACACCATTGGTTGCAGAACGGTTTGCCGATGCATTCAGAAAAGCCGGCCTGCCGGAAGGATTGTTCAATGTACTCCACCTTGATCATTCCGATACTGCAAATGTGATAAGGGATCGCAGGATCAACTTTGTTGCATTCACAGGGTCTGTAAACGGCGGACACCAGGTTCAACAGGTAGCTGCCGGAAGTTTTATCGGGGTAGGACTTGAACTGGGAGGTAAAGATCCCGCTTATGTGCGGCCGGATGTGAACATGGATTATGCCGTCGAAAACCTTGTAGATGGTGCCTTTTTTAATGCGGGGCAATCCTGCTGCGGAATCGAACGTATATATGTGCATGAATCCGTTTATGACAAATTTGTAGAAGGATATATCGAACTTACAAAAAAATACAAACTGGGAAATCCCCTGGATAAAGAAACCAACCTGGGGCCTGTGGCAAAGAAAAACGGAGCCGATACTGTGAAAAATCATATCGCATCAGCAGTAAAAGCCGGTGCAAAAACATTGATAGATCCTGCATTATTTCCCCAGACTGCATTGGGATACAACTACCTGGCTCCACAGGTGCTGGTAAACGTGGATCATTCCATGGAAATTATGACCGAAGAAAGCTTTGGCCCCGTCGTGGGTATCATGAAAGTGAAAAACGATGCGGAAGCTGTTAAACTGATGAATGATAGCAATTACGGGCTGACAGCCTCTATCTGGACAGAAAATGAAGATGAAGCAATAACTGTCGGAAACCAGGTGGAAACCGGAACATGGTTTATGAACCGATGCGACTATCTTGATCCATACCTCGCATGGACAGGAGTGAAAGATACAGGAAGGGGTTGTACTCTTTCAGCTGTGGGATATGAGCAATTAACAAGACCGAAGTCATATCATTTAAGAATAAAAACAAGTTAATTAAAATAAACCACAAAGTACACGAAGGTCATCACAAAGTACACGAAGTCTGAAATAATTACTTTGTGTTCCTTCGTGATTCTACTTCGTGTTCTTTGTGGTAAAACAAAAAACGCAAAGACCATGGCAAACAAAAGACACAGGTATAATTTTCCTACCCGCATTGAATATGGCCCGGGAGCAATGAAAGATGTCGCTTCCATCATCGCCGGCAGCGGTTTGAAAAAAGGGCTGATCGTCACTGATGAAGGAATTGAAAAAGTCGGTACAGCACAGTTATTAAGAAACTACCTTAAAACTCAAGGTATTGAAACTGCAACCTATAAGGGTGTAAAATCCAATCCCACGGAAGATAATGTCCTTGAGGGCACTGCAGTATATAAAAATTCAAAATGTGATTTCATCATAGGTATCGGGGGAGGCTCTCCCATTGATACCGGAAAAGCGATCAAAGTAATGGCCACACATCCCGGCCCCCTCGAAAAGTATGATGATATGAAGGGTGGAGATAAATACATCCTTAACAATATGCCTCCCTTCTATGCCATCCCTACTACCGCTGGTACAGGAAGTGAAGTGGGACGGAGCAGCGTGATTACTATCAAATCAACCAATAAAAAGACTATTATCTTTTCTCCCTATATGATGCCGGATATTGCCGTGCTCGATCCTGAAATTACGGTTTCCCTTCCCCCGAAACTGACAGCTTCCACCGGAGTTGATGCTTTTGTCCATAGTCTTGAAGCATACGTAATTGATTCTTATCACCCGCTTGCTGACGGAATAGCAAAGGAAGCCATGATGATGTGTGTGAACAACCTGGCAACTGCGGTTCACAATGGCTCTGACATTGCAGCAAGAGGAGAAATGCTTATGGCCTCTGCAATGGGCGCTATTGCCTTTCAGAAAGGATTAGGGTTGAATCATTCCATTGCACATGCACTCGGCGTTTATTACGACATGCACCATGGTCTTGCCAATGCGCTCGTTCTTCCTGAAATAATGAAATATAACCTGGCTGTTCCTTCTGCAAAACAAAAATATGCCTCCCTGGGACCAATTTTTAACACCTCAGAAAATGCTGAAGCTGTAATAGATGCAATCGAAAAATGGCTTAAATCCATTAATATGCTGTTTAAACTTGCCGACCTTGGAATAGGCACTGAGAAATTTGAAGAAATTGAAAACTATGCACTGGAAGATCCCTGTTGCCCATCAAATCCAAGGAAAGTTGAAAAAGGGGATGTAATAAATATTTTAAAAAAGCTATAAGCAACAGGAAGATGATTAAAGCAATAACTTTTGATCTTTGGGACACTGTTTTTATAGATGACTCAGATGAACCAAAACGTAAAGCAGCAGGGAGACTGCCAAAAAAGGAAGAAAGAAGGTTTCTCGTGCATACATACGCAGGTAAATACAAAAATGTATCCCCTGAGCTGGTAAATTATATCTATAATACAGTTGATGCCGCATATAAGAAAGTATGGAAGGACCAGCATGTTACATGGACAGTAACAGAACGGCTGGGAATTATTTTCAAAGGCCTTGGTGTTGAATTACCTCACGATGAAATGAAAGAAATTGTGAGGATCCATGAGGAAATGGAACTGGAATTCAGACCGGATTTTATTCCCGGCATTGGTGAAGCATTGAAAGAGTTATACGGGAAATACAAACTGGGAATTATCTCTGATACTATTTTCAGTCCTGGCAGGGTCCTCAGACAATTGCTCGATGGAGAAAACCTCCTGCAATACTTCGATCATTTTGTTTTTTCCGATGAGACCGGTCACGCAAAACCCGAACCCGTCGTTTTCCAGACTGCCTGCACAAACCTCGGTGTGGAACCACATGAAGTGATACATGTTGGCGACAGGGAAAATAATGACATAGCAGGGCCAAAGAAGTTTGGAATGAAGACTGTACTTTGCACTGCTTCTGTGGACAGGGGTAGTAAAAGCACACTGGCAGATGCTGTTTTTTCTGACTACAGAGAATTGCCCCGGATTATACAATCACTTAATAAATGATATTTACTATATGAAGAGAGAATTGCGTTTTCTGATTATTGATGCGTATCCGAAACCCAGCAGGGATCAGTTTATTGAATGTAAGGTGAGCCTTGCCGGGGAATTATATGCCCAATTGTTATTAAAACATTTACCTAATGCCCGGTATGATATAATTTATTCCAGCGATCCGGGAACAGTTTTACCTGAAAGGGAAGAACTGAAAAGCTGGGATGCTATCATCTGGCCCGGATGCAATCTGACCGTGTATCATACTCATGATGAAAGAGTTACCAAACTTGTCAGACTGGTAAAGAATGGGTATATCGTTGGACTTCCCCAGTTCGGAAGCTGCTGGGGTGCACAGATCGCTGTGTATGCTGCCGGAGGAGATGTGCAGCCCAATCCTAAAGGGAGGGAAATGGGCGTTGCAAGAAAAGTATTTCTTACCGAAGAAGGAAAAAACCATCCTATGTTAGAAGGGAAACCTCCTGTATTCGATGGATTCATAAGCCATGACGATATGATTACAAAAATGCCGCAGGGAGGAGCCTGGCTGGCATCCAATGATTTTACCATGGTTCAGGCTGTTGAAGTAAAACATGAAAACGGTATTTTCTGGGCCACACAGTATCACCCGGAATATAATCTTTACGAAGTAGCCAGGTTAATTGTAGCAAGGGAAGAAAAACTCACGAGGGAAGGGTATTTCAGGAGCCATCAGGAGATGATGGATTATGTAAAAGATCTTGAACTTATATACAATGACCCATCAAGAAAAGACCTTCGCTGGAAATATGCAATAGATGATGACCTTCTATCCGACAGGATAAGAGAACTGGAATTTGTTAACTGGATTAATAAAATTGTTATCCCGGGAAGAAAATAATTTTTTATCCTTTGTGTAACCTTCGTGTATACTTTGTGTTCTTTGTGGTAAAATTTAATTGTTTATTTTTAACCACAAAGGTCACAAAGTACTTCACAAAGTAACACAAAGGAAGATATATAATTTAATATGCTAAAGCTTCCATCTTTAAGTCCGGAACTTAAATACATAACTAATGGCTGTATTAATTGAAAAGGGACCTTATCGTAAATGGCAAATCAACATTTTTTCTGCGACCTGGCTGGCTTATGTAGGCTACTATTTTACCCGTAAGGCCTTTTTTGTTGTAAAAAGCGATCTCGCCGACACATTCGGACTTAATGCCATAAACCTGGCACACCTGGGCACCGCATACCTGGTATCATATATGGTGGGACAATATTCAAGTGCATATTTCGGCCGTAAGCTAGGGCCAAAGTATCTGCTCCTGATAGGTATGGGCATCTCACTTGTTTGCAGTACTGTATTTGGTATTGCGAATAGCTTCTGGACATTCCTCCTATTCCTGAGTATAAACGGTCTTGCCCAGGGAACAGGCTGGCCGGGATGTATAGGAAGCCTTGCCTATTGGTTTAAACGTAAACAAAGAGGAAGCATCCTGGGTATCTGGTCAACATGCTATCAGCTGGGATCAGTATTGGCAACTTCCTTTGCCGCCTATATGCTGGGAAACTTCGGATGGCGATGGTCGTTCTTCGGATCTTCAGTGATTATGCTGGTTATCTGGATCAGTGTATATTATCTTCATCCAAACCGACCAGATAATGTAGGTCTTGATCCCCTGGTTGACGACGATGAACCTGAAAACACCGGCCCGCAAAATGAAGAAAGCAAAGGGCTGGGATGGAACAGGGAAGTGGTAGTTACCGTTATCACCATGGGATTTATCTATTTTGGTATTAAATTTTTACGGTATGCTCTATGGAGCTGGGCGCCGTTCCTGCTGAAAAACAATTTTAACCTTGCCGGGGATGATGCCGGTTATCTATCCACCGTTTTCGATATTATGGGTTTTACAGGAGTCATTTTTGCCGGTTTCGCATCCGACAGGTTATTCAAAGGAAGACGGGCATTACTTTCATTTTTAATGCTCCTCTTTATGGCTTTTTCTTTTGTACTCATGTATACTGCCGGATCAACCAGTCTTTTCTATTTCACCATCTCCATGGGATTGGCAGGGTTTATGCTCTATGGGCCTGATTCCCTGATATCCGGTGTAGGGGCAATTGATGTAGGGAGTAAGAAAGGGGCAATCGTTGCAGCAGGAATAATAAATGGCACAGGGTCCATAGGTCCTATATTCCAGGAACAGATAATAGGATGGATGTATGAGAAATTTAATTATGACCTGGTGCCGATTTTTATCTTATTGCTTGTTATTGCTTCACTTACTGCATTGCTGACATTTACGCTTTGGGTAAAGCTGAAGAAAAGGAGTGTGGAGCTTTAAGGAAAAAGGTATAGTCTAAAAAATACTTTGTGTACCTTTGTGTATTCTTTGTGTGTACTTTGTGTACTTAGTGGTTAAAATTTTTTACCACAAAGGACACGAAGTATTACACAAAGGGACACAAAGAAAAAAATGATTTTTATTTTCCTTTTAGAAAGTTTCTTTTTCCTTCTCCTACAAACTCCTCAGATACTCAATAGTTTTTTTCGCAGCTGTATCCGGATCGGGTTTGGCTAAGATCTCAGCAGAAACGAAACCCTGGTAATTAATTTCTTCCAGCGTATCAAGTATCTCTTTGAAATTAATGTGCCCGGCTCCGGGATACCACCGGTTGGAATCTGCCACATGTACATGGAAAAGATGCTCCCTGGCATCCTTAATGCTTTTTGACATAGACACTTCTTCAATGTTCATATGGAAAGTATCAAGGAGTATGCCCACATTCTTCATTTTCACCTTGTCGAGTAATTTAAGGCATGATTCAAGATCATTGATTATTTCCGTTTCATACCTGTTGATCGGTTCAATGGCGAGTCTTACTGATGTATCTTCCCTGGCACACTCAACCAAAGCTTCTGTCAGCCATTCATCTATCTGCTCATTACTGACACTTTTTCTTTCTTTACCACGAACAAGACCGATAATGACCAGTGCATTTAATTTCTTCCCCAGGCGGACATGTGACCTTATGCGATCGATAGCTTTTCTGCGAACAACCGGATCGGTGTTGGTAAAGGATAATTTATCCTCCAGCAACACCAAACCGGTTTGTAATGCAATAATATTCAGTTTATTCTTATCGAGTATAGCCTGCAGCCATTCGAGATTCAATTGATCGGGATGCAAAACAGCCAGTTCAGCACCGTCGTATCCTAATTTTTTGATCTTTGCTATATTCTCTTCCAGTCCTTCTTTAAAAGGTATAGCTGAAAAAGATGATGGCTGCGCGGCTAAAACAATACCCAACTTCATGATTAAAGCCCCATTTTAGGAATTGCATAAATTGGTCTCCATCCTTCTGTGAAAGGTTCTTTCATGAAGGGTGCAACTTCTTTTTCCAGCCTCATGGTTGTTTTTTCCACCGGGGGAACTTTTCCTGATGGGAATCTTTCAAAAATCTCATCATGAACGAGAGTAAGGTATGAAAGAATAGCAGCTATAGTTCTTCTTGCTGTTTTTGCCTTTGCCAGTGTCGGAAATCCGACAACACCTTCAGGGATAGAACCCATTTCGGTTGGAAAATGTCCTTGTCCTTCTGACCATTTACTTGGGCGGCCGAAAGGATCAACGGCTTTATCAAAGTGACCATCGGGCAGGTATGCCGGCACAGAAGTTTCCTGGGCCAGTTCCATCCTTACATATTCAGGAGCAAGAAGGAGCATAACAGAAGTTTCAGCTTCATCAGCATGAACAAAATTCGTTTCCCAGTCTCCTCCCCTTTCTTTTGTTCTGAAGAACTCACGTACAGCCCTGTGCCAGTCAATTATGCGGAAAATTCCCGGTAGGTTCCATGTTTTCTGCATTTCCTGGATAGCTGCTTCGAGAAGCCACTGGTGTCCATGATTATTAATAAGGATGATCTTGCGGAAACCGTCATTCCAGAAGCCAACCATTACGTCGATGAGTATGCGTTTAACTATTTCATCTTCGAGATGTATAGTTCCTGGCATCCCGATATGATGGTGAGGATGTCCGCCAAAATTCAGGGGAGTCCATGAAAGATTGCATGGAGCGCCTTTTTTGGCAGTATATCTTCTTACACCTTCCAGTATCTGGGTTACCATGAAAGTATCTAACCCGGTTACTGTATGCACTCCGTGAAGCTCAGTACAGCCTATCGGTATAAAGAGAATATCGTTTTTCTTCCTGTTATCCACTACATCCTTTCGGATAGTGTTCTGGATGTAAGTACCCGGCTTTCCTAATTCAGAAGGAGTTGGGATGTCATAGTCCTTAAGGATTTTGGTTATTTCATCCTCTGATGCTTCCCAGATTTTCTTCTTAAGCCGGCCAACGGAAGTATCTTCAAAAAAAAGATCTTCCTGTTTTGTTTTAAGCATTGCCATAATTTATTCTTTTTTAATTAATTAGAACTTTGTAATTGTAATTTTCACTTCATTCCTGTCGGTCTGAAGCATAATGAGATTTTCGTCTATATCCTCAATGGATATTCTCTTGGTGATCAATGGAGAAACATCCATTCCTGCTGACATCAGGTTGATTACATTAGCGAAAGTACCGTGACCGGAGTGTCCCTGTGCACCTACAACATTAGCGCGGCGTACCTGGAGGACTTCACCCGTGAGTGGTATTTTGGCATCAGCGCGGGCAACCAATACTACAGTGGCATTTACTGATCTTCCTTCCCAGATGATCTTTTCCACATCGGGCCAGATAACAGTTGGCAGACCGGTAGCTTCAAGGATAAGGTCTGCACCGGCACCTTTTGTTATTTCGAGGACCTTGTCAGCAACATTTTCCTTCATAGGATTAATACAATGTGTTGCACCCAGTTCAAACGCCATTTTTCTTCTGCTTTCAGAAGGTTCAGAAAGGATAACAGAAGTTGCACCTGCTCTTTTCAGAATAGCACATGCAGCAGCACCAATAGGACCACCACCAAGAATTACCACATGCTGTCCCGGGCGGATACCACCACCACGTTCGATAACTGCATTGTAAGCAACGGAGGTAGGTTCAACAAGGCTGCCAAGCTGGAACATCTTTTCTTCACCGTAAATTTTACGTAAAGGTTCAATACTCCAGAGGTAACGTGAATTCATCTTTATATACTTTGCATAAGCACCATCAATGGAAAAACCAATTTCCTGAAGGTTTTCGCAATGGTTGGGGTAACCGTCAGCACAAGGTTTGCAATAGGAACACCATATCATTTCTTCAGCGCAAACAGCCTCGCCAATTTCATATCTCTTGCCTGTACGCTTGTTAATAGCGTTTTCTCCGGCTTCAACAACGATCCCTGAATATTCATGTCCAAGAGTACAGGGAAAAGCAGTGAGTCCGGGATAGAATATGTAGCCATCCTTGTCAGCCTGCTTCATATGAACATCACTTCCGCAAATACCACAGGCTTTCACTTCAATCAATACTTCATCAGGGCCCGGAACCGGGATTTCTTTTTCAACAAATTCAATACGGGGATTTCTCCAAACCTTACTGCCCAGATAAGTCAGTTTGCCATCAATATCTTTTGAACCTAACTTAAAATCAGGCTTAGGGTCCCAATCTGCATTAAGACATGCAGTTCTCATTTTTTTTGATCTGTCAACTTGTGTTTTCATTTTAAAATTTATTAAATTAAGGTTATTGTTTCCTGTAAAAATGAAACTGAAATAATACGCAATGTTAATGCTTATTATAGGAATAGAGGATATTAAAATTAACTACATATAATGCTATTTTAGCATTTTTTGGGAGACAAGGTTTGTTTTTGGGCTAATATTGGTTATTGGGTTAGTGGGTTATTGGGTTATTGGGTTATTGGGTTATTGGGTTATTGGGTTATTGGGTTATTGGGTTATTGGGTTATTGGGTTATTGGGTTAATGGGTTATTGGGAATTGATTGAAGGGGCTGTCTCATAAGTCAAAATTTGTTTAACCCTGTCTGCCGCCTGCCTGTCGCCTGCCTGTCGGCAGACAGGGCAGACAGGGCAGGCAAGGCACAAAGCACACAGCGCCTCCGCAGAGTAGCTTGTGCCACCGCTAAAGCTATGGCGACACGCGGTTGGCACTCGCGGAAAGGAAAACACAAAGCGCACAAAGTATTATTAATCATTAATATAAACTTCGCGTCCTTTGTGTGTACCTTTGTGTCCTTCGTGGTAAAAAACACTCATGAGAAGGCCCCTCTACACGTAACCACGTATCCACTTAACCACTCAACCACTTATCTCCGGCAATTTACCTAAAATCAAATGAATATCAAAACAATAATGTTTTTTTAGCAAAATATTAACGATATCATTATTTTATTGCTAATTTTACCGCCTGAAAATTTATTTTAAACAGTGAAGCCGATATTTCAGCAACTTGCGCCAATTTCTTCGCAATCGATCATATTTCTTGACGAAGAGATCCCTCATTTCACGGTGCCCTGGCATTTTCACCCGGAGATAGAAATACTATATGTATTAAAGAGTTCAGGGAAAAGTTATATTGGTGACAGTATAAATAATTTTACGGAAGGGGAAATATGCATTATTGGTGAGAATGTACCCCACTGGTGGAAGAGTCATGAATATTTTATGACAAACAAGGATTCACTGAACACCAAAGCGTTGGTGATACAGTTCCGCAAGGAAATCTTTGATTCGAAATTTTTCCAGCTGGCAGAAATGAGCAGGATCAAAAGTCTCCTGGAGAGATCACGCCGCGGAATTGTATATTCAGGAGAGTCCAGGGAGCTGCTGGGGAAAAAAATAAAGTATATTTTCAGGTTGTCAGGCATCAGGAGGATCACTGAACTGATCGTTCTTCTTGATGAGATGGCTAATACCAGTGAATTCAGGTATCTCTCCAGTCTGGGATATTCTGATATCATGAAAACGTTTGATTTTCAGAGGTTCAACAAGGTCCATGAATATATAATAAAGAATTTCACCGGTGAAATAAAGCTTGAGCAGGCTGCCGAGGCCGCACATATGTGTCCTACTGCATTTTGCAGGTATTTTAAGAAACGTACCGGGAAAACCTTTTTTGCATTCCTCACTGAATTCAGGATTGGTCACGCATGTAAATTATTGCAGGAAGAAAATATGACAGTTGCAAGAGCTTGTATTGAAAGTGGATTTAATAATATGTCGCATTTTAATAAGCAATTTAAAAGAATAGTACATCTGACGCCATCTGAGTACCAGGAGGCGTATTCGGGGGGGGATAGGTAGGAGGAGGAGAATTTGAGGAATTGAGTATATGTGGTTATTGGGTTATTGGGTTATTGGGTTATTGGGTTATTGGGTTATTGGGTTATTGGGTTATTGGGTTATTGGGTTATTGGGTTAATAGGTTATTGGGAGATTAGGTTATTTGGTGGTTAATCCAATAAGGAGTGTTCTTGATCCAATAACGGGAGCGTTCACTTAACTGTGTCAGTTTCATAAATTCTATCTCCCAAAGTATATAAAAAATTGGTTAATAACATTGGGCCAGTTTCTTATGTTGTTTTTCCATCTTTTATGGAAGTTTAGTGTTGCGAGATAGACCAACCTGAACAATAACCCATTAACCCAATAACCTATTAACCCAATAACCTATTAACCCAATAATCCATTAACTTAAATTAACCATATATAGGGTTACACACCCTCAGTCATGTCTATATTCAAAAAGTATCTTAAACCTCTGAATCAGTTATTACAAATCATATATAAGTTGAAAGAAATTATGAAAAAGTCATTTATTCTCTTAGTTGTATTATTTTTATCTATTTCATTATCAGCGCAAAAAACCGGAACTTTTAAAGATCCCCGTGACGGGAAGGTTTATAAGACGGTTACAATAGGCAGTCAGACATGGTTTGCTGAAAACCTGGCATGGAAACCGGTAACCGGAAGTTTTGCCTATAATGAAGATGAGAGTTTAGTTCCTGTGTATGGCAGGTTGTATTCTTTTGAGGCAGCTAAGAATGCATGTCCGGCAGGCTGGCGTCTTCCTGAGGTGGACGACTGGAATGCGTTAAGGAGTTTTTTAGGGGATCCGAACACAGCAGCAGGGAAGATCAAATCCGTTACCGGTTGGAAAGAACCAAATACCGGAGCTACCAATGAATCGGATTTTTCAGCTTTGCCTGGTGGAAGCAAATATCATAGTGACGGTTCGTTCAATAACCTGGGTGAACAGGCTAATTTCTGGAGCGCTACAGCCTTTGATTGTGAAACCAGCTGGTATTTTTACGCAGATTATCGCAGGAATAAAATTTACCAGGACAGGCTCAGGCATACCAGTGGGTTTAGTGTGAGGTGTATTAAGGAATAATCAATCATTATATTCAGTTGCTTGGTTTTAATATAAATCGATTGCATCTTTCAATGCTGATAAATATTAATTATTATGGTACTTTTAAGTAAGTAATGTCTTTAATTTTAAAAGTGCAGGATTTTTATTTTCAATTAACTTAGTTAATAAACTTTCAAAATTTGATAATTTCATATTTATCTGATCATGTAAATTATCAGGTGAATCAGGTAATCCAAATACAGATAGATTAATCTTTTCTATTCTGCAAATATTAATTATCCAATCCTCCAGTTTGCCATTTAAAAACAGAATTTTATTACCTAAATTATCCGAATAATATTTTATCCCTTCAAATTCTCCCTGGAAAATTAAATTCTTCTCATAATGAGTTTTTGGACAACCAGGATCTTCGTCAACCATTGCGAGTTGGTTTTGCATTTTAGTTAACATATAAAATACCCGGGATTTCCCTTGGTGGTGCGTAATATATTTCCTTGTAAATCCTAATTTTTTAACCAGATATTCATCAGGGAGACACTCAATATGAATATTCTTCATGCTTTAAGGATTTTATTAAAGTTGAAAAATACATCTGAGTTTAATTCCATGACATGTGATATCTGATCATCCGTAAGTTCTGTAATTATAGTCTGTTGTTTATGCATCTGAGTAATGCAGACATTAAGATTATCTGAATCAGATTTTTCTATCAGACTTAATAAAAGATATGGATTGTGTGTTGTAATAAAAAACTGATTGGTTTTGTCCAGAGCAATTCTTTCAGCGATAAATTTTGTGTAGAAAGGAAATGTATTGCTATCCGGTTCGTCAAATAGAATAATAGCGGATTTATTACTTTTAATGGCAATAACATAAAAAATGATTCTTTGAAGAGTTTCGGAAAGTGAAAAGTAAGGATAACTATATATTTCTCCATCTATTATTTTGCTGGCAAGTATTTCATTTTCTGTCGGTTTCAATGTGAGTGTTAAATCCTTTGATTTTAAAAAATCTGAAACCCATTTTTTGTATTCAGAGTTTGCCAACAGAAGAGAAGGCAAATTCCCTCCATTAGGTACTGAAAGATGCGGTAAATAACTATAGAAGAACTTTGTTATTCTTTTATATTCGTATAATCGAACTTCTGTTTGTTGTGATGTTCCATGGTGGGTAATATTTCCGTCATGTGAGATATTATATGAAGGATCCTTAGTTTTTTCAGCGTCAAGAAAAAAATGAAATTGATTTTCCGGAGAGCCGTCTTCTCTTACTGCATATTTCAATATAGTTTTCCGATTCTCAGAAATTATCTCTATAGGATTGTTGATATTAAAATCATAAAACAGATCACCTAAGGTATTAAACCGGAACATTTCTTTATTTAATGTTTGTTTAAAAGCATCCTGACTTCTTAATGCAAGTGCTTCAATTATATTGCTTTTCCCACTATTTGGCTCACCAATAAAAATATTCAGTTTTTTACAGGATAACTTTAATTCTTTTATCGACTTAAAGTTTCTTATTGTTAGTTCATTAATCATCATTCTACTTTTATTGCAAATTTAAGATTAAAATTCTATTCTCAGTATGATTAATATCAGTAACTTATTTTGATAAATTACAAACACGCTATATACCACTTATCGATCCTGATTTAAAAGAAATCAATGGGGCTGAAAAAGAAGTCATTGACAAAGTAATTGAGCAGTTTGGTGATTGGTCAGCTGCAGCAATCAGTAATTACTCACATAAAGATATGCCCTGGCTTGCATCAAAAGAAGGAGAAGAAATAAATTACGAATTGGTTTTTTACAGAGAAGCTCCTTACTCTGTCAGAAACTATGGGGATGAAAATGAGGAATAATGATCTTTATTGAACTTTATCATAAAAATGATAAAGAGAATGAGGACAGGAAAAGAATAGCTGATAATTTTGGATAGAGATTACGGAGAAGAATATTTGTAAGATTACCACCAAACCTGTTCCCCGTTTTCATATACAAAGATGGATCATCATCTTTATAATTAAATGCAGGGATCATAATTTCAGGAAAGAATTTTATTTGGGGGTTGTTATCATAAATAGGAAATTATTTCTTCTGATCATTTGAATTATCCAGGCTTGACAAGAAAAATTGCACCTTAAATTCAGACATATATTATCTTCTTATTATCATTTTAAGTATAATAACACGGTAATATTTGTTAATTTCCCGATATTTATTATCTTTGCAATATCGAAATGTGTATAATAGCTGGATAATATATATCTATAACATGAGAAATACAGTAAGTTGGGACATTATTAAAAGATTTTCCGGTGCTGATCAGGATTTTTTTTCTTTTCAGGATGTTTTAACAGCATATGCTGATGCAAGTAAAGTTTATTTGTCAAGAGTGCTTGCCGGAATGGTTGAAAAAGGAATGTTGATTAAACTGACCCGGAATTTATATCACATCGTACCGCAAAGTGCCGATCCGAATAACTATTTTCCAGATTGGCACCTTGTTGCTAAGTCTCTTATGAAAGGGAGGCAGTATTATATTGGCTATTATTCAGCAATGCAGGTCCACGGACTTATAACCCAACCAAGCCTTAATGAAATTATTGTAACTAACCTCCAGGTTAAACCTGCAATTAAAAAGATCCGGGGTATTGAATTTCGATTTGTTTACCATACAGGAGCAAGATTTTTTGGTTTCAGAAACACATGGATTGACAGGCATAATAGAGTAATGGTCAGTGATCTTGAGAAGACCTTTATTGATGCTTTGACACGGCCACATTTAAGCGGAGGTTTGGTTGAGATCGGGAAAGCATTATATGAAACAAAAGGGAAAATAGACACCCGGAAATTCCTTGATTATTTAGATCGCAATAATAGTGAAGCTGCAAAAAAGAGATATTTGTTCCTCGTGAATTTGCTTGGTCTTCCATGGACAGAGCATTATAATGAAATATTGAAGCAAATTGGACTAAGTTATCCCTTACTGGACACAACATGGCCGGATCAAGGTCGGAAGGATTCAAGATTCGGCTTGAAAATCAACATTGATACAGATACCCTCAAAAAATCACTATTTACATGATCAAACCGCAGGAAATATCAAAAAAAGCCAGTAAAGAAGGAGTCAGACCTCAGCAAATTGAAAAGGACTATATAATTTCCTGGATATTATGGGGAATTTATAACCACAGCACTCTAAAAGATGTTTTGATATTTAAAGGGGGAACATGTATTAAAAAAGTCTATATTGAAAACTATCGTTTCTCTGAAGATATTGATTTTACTATTGATCCTTCACAGGAACATAATTTTTCAAATGACGATATTTATAAGGCATTTAGTGAAATATTTGAAAGGATAAATGAAGTTGCAAATATTGATCTGTCAATACAAGAAGAATCAAAGGAAATTCATGAATCCGGATCCATTAAATTTTTTATCGAATATGTTGGCCCATTAGGAGGTAAAAATAATCACATTAAAATAGATATCGGGAAGGGTGAAAAACTGGAATTTAATATTGAGAAAAGAACTATGCTAAACGAATACTCAGATCTTGGTGAAGAAAGGGATATCACTATTAGTTGTTATCGCCTGGAAGAAATCGTCATTGAAAAAATGGCTGCCCTTATAGGAAGGACAATCCCGCGGGATTTATATGATTTTGAGTATCTTACTAACACTGAGGGAATTGAATTACAAGATGTATATGTTGAATTTAAACTAAAGGCAGAACATAAAGGCTATGATTCCAAAGAATTTATTCAAAAGGTGATTTCAAAAGAAAAAATCTTTGAAAAAGGATGGATGGAGAATCTTAGTAACCAGATCCGGAATCTTAGAAAGTTTACGGATGTTTGGAGGGACTTACTCAAACAGCTTCGCAAATTTGAAAAATGTAAATAATTACCTTCGGAACTCATGGCGCCTCCTTTATGACATTTAATTTTACCATGAAATTTTGATAGTAAAACATTACCGGTGTTACTCTTAATAAAAAACATTAACAGGGAATACTATAAATTGAGCAAGATATATCTTTAAAATATCTGATAAAAATCACTAACCCTATTTCACCACCAAACCTGTTCCCCGTTCTCATATACAAAGATCCTTTCTTCTTTTTCTTCCGTATGGTTTCGTAATAAAAGTAATGCGTTTACAGGTACATTGTCATAGGTTAATTCGTTATTATTTGTGTGCTTTGTTCCTAAAGATATCCATTTGTCGTTCCAATATAATAACTCATAAGTGCAATGAGGGTAAATGTTATTCCTGTCGTTTCTCGGGCAAATACCTACGTGGGTAAGTGTATATTTCTTTTTAAAATCAAGACCTATCCATACTGTTTTTCGTTCAGGTATTGTTATAATATGTTCAGGATAGTACTTTAACATTGTAAAGAAGCACCACCATATACCCCATATTCAAAGCCTCCTTTTAAGGGTATATATTGCTCACCGTTAAATATATAATATCTCCCGGCTTTAACGGATGCATACAAGTCGAACCCGAAATTCTCCTGCTTTATCAAAAAAGGGAGAAGATGAATGTTTGCTATGAGGCCATAATTGGGAATATGAGCTTTTTTGATAGGATAAAATGAAGGACTTGCCACAAATATATTAAAGGAATGAACAATTAATTGCAGATTCTTTAAAACTATAATATTATGAGTAATACAAGTAACGTTGAGTATATAGTTACTCATAGCTAAGTGAATTTGTTAATTGATCATCTAACTGTAAAACAGTCAAATACAGCTGCATTAAAGAGTCTTACTCTTTTGGCATTCAAATTGACAAACTAGTCCCCTAATGAAGTAACCCGAATTGATTATCATGATTTTAGCAATTGGTTTAGGTCGAAATTTCATTGAATATATGGAGTAATTATAATTATCCTTGATTGCATAATATTGACCAGACATAGTTTCATAGTGTAAGTATTAGTTTTCTATTTACATGACATTCTCATATAAAAATAATCTCCCTTTCTAAGATGAACTAAAACCTTTTTATTATGCACAAGATAACCTTGCCTCAATCACGGATTGATGTGGTTGATTCAAACCCTGAGCCTGTAAACAACTGGTACGTGTTGTATACCGCACCTCGCGCAGAGAAAGTAGTACGATATGAACTGGAGGTTCGAGGCTATACTGTTTTTCTGCCGGTTTACCGTACATTAAGAATCTGGAGAAACAGGCAAAAAAAGATGATTGAAAAGGTGCTCTTTCCAAGTTATATATTTATAAACACACTGGAATGTTATTTATATAACATTTGTCAGGTGCCAAAAGTTTCAACATTTATTCGTTGCGGAGGAAAACCCGCGAAAATAAGTTACAACTGCATTGACACCATAAAGAGGATGCTATCCATGGATCACGAGATATCTGTTGTAAATGACTTTTGTGAGGGGGAGCATGTCCGAATCCTTTATGGTCCGCTAGCTGGATATGAAGGAGTACTGGTCAGACAGAAGTCAAAAACCCACTTTGGCATTCAGTTAAAGGAGATTAACCATACTGTGCTCATCAATATATCTACGAATTTCCTGGAGAAGGTTTTTGAAGGGAAAAGGAAGACAGAGAACGGAGACAAAAGATAGAAGAAGGGAGAAGTGAACTGTAGGATTGGTTATTAGCATTAACTCCAGACACACCTCTATATGAAATGAAAAATATTGTTTGCTATCATCTTAATTACAACATACAGAGCTTGCATAGCCGATTCTTGCTTCTCAACACACCATGAGTAGCGGTAGATTTATTAGTACATTTATTATCAATATAATAAACAACCATCAATCACTAAACAAACGCAATTTGCTCGTAAAGCTCCTCATGCCTTCTTATAAAAAGATCAAATGAATATTTCCGCGAAAGTATTTCATTGCCCTCTTTACCAAACTGGATACTTTTCTGTTTGTCTTCTATCAGTTCGCAAATTCTTTGAGAGATGGTTTTGTAATCTTTTACAGGTGTGATAAAACCGATTTTTTCATTGGAGATTGACCCTTCGTTATCAGTATTGGTTGCTATTACCGGCTTCATGTAATTCATAGCCTCTAAAATAACATAAGGTAAACCTTCCCACAACGAGGTATTAATAAACACATCTATAATCCCGAATATTTTGTACACTTCCTGAACATATCCGGTTAGTATAATTCTTTTTTCCAAGTCCAGTGCAAAAATCAGCTTATTAATAGCTTTTCTTGAAAATTTCGATGAGGTCTCTTGTGCTTGATGCAATAGCGAGTTTGTCCTCTACTAATCTTCTGGCATTCTTAATAATATGTTGTTGTAGATTCCGATCGTTTGCAAGCAGCTTAATTCCATCAACGATAGCCTGTTCATCCTTTTCCTTAACTAGTATTCCGGTTTCTTTATGCTGTATTACTTCCGGTATGTCCGAAACAGGGGTTGATATAACGGGAACTCCAAGCAACATCGCTTCAACTATTACATTGGGAAGCCCATCCCTGTCACCATTTGAGCTAATTATACATGGCAGAACAAAAACGTCGGCTAAAGAAAAGTATGTTTTTAGTTTATTTTGAGGAATAAAGGGTATAATTTCTATGAGATTATTAAGATATTTAGCGTTAATGTATTTTACCAATACGGATTGAAGTAACCCTTCTCCGATAATAGTACAATGTACATTAATCCCATCATAAATAAGTCTCTCAGTTGCTTTTATTAAATATATCAATCCCTTTTTCTCAATTAATCTGGCTATGGAAAGTACCTGTAATTCCTTATTCATGTTTGTGCGAGGGATAATTTGCGGCCATTTTTCCAATTTGATACCATGATATACTCTGTGGATTTTATCTTTAAATTTATTGCTCGTAAGCTGATTTAAATAATTTTTGTTATACTCAGTGCAGGTTATAAGAAATTTTGCGGAAGGTAGGTGCTGTTTAATTTTTTGCTGGTTGGTATATATGTCTTTCGCATGCACAGTGCAACTATAATTAACTTTAAGCAATTTTGACAGGCACAATGCTATGTCAACGGTTATAAAAGCGAAATGGGAATGAATATGATCACATCGGATTTTTTTCTGTGTAAAATATAGACTGATGCCATAATAGCGAAGATTTTTAAAGAAATCGAAGAAAGAAATTGGGAAAAAGGCAAATACAATACGGAACAGTGAGAAGGGAGAAAGAAGAATGGGAATAAGGGGAAAATAGAAGTGGAACCTGGGTAAATAATATATAGTTGCTTTAAGGTTTTTTAGTTCAGGGATATCTGCGTACCGCTTTTGTCTCTTTAAAACCAATAACTGAATTTTAAATCCATTATTTTCAAATTGAAGAATCTCATTCAAAATAAAGTATTCCGTGGGGGATGGGAAAGACTCCAATATATAAGCAATTCTCATAGCATAATATACTTTAGTAAATGCAAAGGTTAAAATGATATACGAGCCTCTTTTATTTAACCTAAGACTTAATCCAAACTCTTTTATTATTAGGCACCTCTAAAAACTCCAAATTCAAAGCTTGCAAAATTTGTAAAGCCGGAGTTTACTAACTGTAAATTATAAAAGGTCGTACACCTTCATTTTATTAAATAGTGTTTTTCTGCTTATTTTAAGTAGTTTTGCTGTTTTGGTTCTATTGTTTTTGCATTTTTTAAGGGTATTTATAATAATTTCCTTTTCGACTTTTGAATTCACCTGTTTTACTTTTTCATCCAGGCTGTTTTTGCCAATTTTAAAATCGCTTTCAACCTCAGGGTAACCGCAAACTCTCATAGGGAGTGCTTCTTCAGTAATCAGATCGTCATTTGCTAATATCATTGAACTCTGTATAGCATTTTCCAAATCCCGTATATTCCCGGGCCATGTATAATTCGTTAGTTGCTCCATCGCAGGTTTACTAATATTATGTACATTCAGATTAAGTTTTGAATTATACTTTTGAATGAAATGCTCAACCAGCAGTGGAATATCCTCTTTCCTTTCCCTTAATGGGGGGATAGTAATAGTGAAAATATTAAGTCGGTACAATAGATCCAACCGGAAACTTTCGTTTTGTACTTTTTCTGACAGATTCTTATTTGTGGCTGACACAATCCGTACATTTACAGGAATAGATTTTTTACCGCCAATTCTGGTTATTTTCCCGTCTTCAAGTACCCTTAAAAACTTTACCTGTGCTTCCAGTGGTAATTCACTTATCTCATCTAAAAAGAGTGTTCCTTCATTGGCTTGTTCGAATTTGCCTGTTTGCGTTTCTTTTGCATCAGTAAAAGCGCCCTTTTCATGCCCAAAGAATTCACTTTCCAATAATTGTACCGGGATTGCACCACAATTAACCGCCACCAGTGGCTTGTCTTTTCGTTGGCTGTTATAGTGAATGGCCTGGGCAATAAGCTCTTTTCCTACGCCGCTTTCACCTTGTATGAGTACAGTAGCATCTGTTTCGCATACTTTTTTTACCTGTTCAAGAACTATCCCCATTTCTGTGCTATTAGCAATAATATTATTGAAATCATACTTTTCATCAAGCTTTTGTTTTAAATCTGATACCTGAGAAGTTAATTGTTTATGATTGACAGCTCTATGTAATAAAAGCAGCAGTTTATCATTATCAAAAGGTTTTTCAATATAATCATAAGCTCCATTTTTAATTGCCTGAACAGCAAAAGAAATTGCTCCATGTGCTGTTATCACAATTACAACTGTTTCCGGATATTTGGATTTAATATTTACCATCGTTTCAATACCGTTTATTCCAGGCATATTCTGATCCATTAGGACAATATCTGGCTTGAAGGTATCCGCCATATTAAGGGCTTTTATCCCTGAATCTGCTGCTTTAACTTTAAAACCTTCATCAGTAAGGAAATGGTAAAGAATAGTCCTTATTTTTTCCTCGTCGTCTACTATTAGTATTCTTGTTTCCATATTTTTTGGTATTGGGCATTGGGCATTATTTATTGGGTATTGAGGAATTAGAATTTGAGCCGATAGAATTAATGTAGCTGTTAATCATTTTGCCAAGAATTTCAATATTGGATTGGATTTCTAGTATGCAAAGTTTTTGCTCCCCTATTATGATAACACCCAAGACCTTCTGATAAATTGGCTGCGATTGAGTCAACATCTCTAACAAGTTGTTTGCCAATCGTATCTTTTTCAAAATAATTCCATTCTTTTACAATACTCCAAACCCTTTCTCCGACTTCCATCGCTAAATTATAAGCTTTAAAATCCTCCAAACTTTTTATCATTTTTGTATTATTTTAAAGATTTAAACTCAATACATAATGCCTAATACCTAAACCCCCAATGCCCATTCCCTAATTCCTAACCGGCAATTTTATCACCACCTTCGTCCCTTTCCCTACTTCACTTTCAATAGCTATATCCCCGCCATGTTGAACGACAATGCCATATGAAATGGATAACCCCAATCCTGTACCATCTTCTTTTGTGGTAAAGAACGGGTCGAATATTTTTTCAAGGTTTTCCGGTGAAATACCCACACCAGAATCAATTATTGAAATAATATATTCCAATTTAGGTTTGTCAAAGCCTTTTTCAATTCGCTCATTCCAGTCAATGATAATGGTGATTTTTCCTTCATCAGTTATTGCCTGAAGAGCGTTCATAAATATGTTTATAAAGACCTGTTTTAATTGGGAAGGATCGGCAAAAAGCTCTTTTTTGTCTGTGTTATATTCCAGCACAACCTCGCAATTTTTCTTTTTGGCTGTATTGGTGATTAAAAGTACTGATTGGTTAATCAATTGTTGGAGGTCAATATATTCCTGGTTAAGCTTATCAGGATTTGAAAATGACAATAATCCCTGAATGATCTCATTAATACGATCAACTTCGCTTAGTAATTCAGAGGTCATTTTTGCTTTAACAGGGTCTTTAATATCTTTCTGTACGTATTGAATGGTACTCCGTATCGAAGTCAACGGGTTTCGTATTTCATGGGCTGCACCGGCTGCAAGTTGTCCCATTATTGCCAGGCGGTCTGTACGGTACATCTTTTTCAACCTGTCTTTTTGCTTTTGATACAGGCTGGCATTTTCAAATGCTATGGCAGCCTGGTCTAAAAGGATTTTCAGTAATTCAATCTCATCATCTTTATAATCCTTTCCATTTGTTTTATGCCCAAGAAAAACCAGTCCTGTCAAACGGTTCATTACTTTCAAAGGGGAAATGAATGTCACATCCATTTCTGACAGCATGCTTTGTTCATGTACCGAAAAAAAAGAACGGATACCTTCATTCTGGTTTAGTAAAATATGCTTTTCATTTACCGATAGCCAGTATATAAGTTTATCCCTTGAAGTAAAATAATACTTGGCATATTGATTTTTACTCACGCCAATAGCTTCTGAAAGTGCATACCGGTGAAAATCTTCGTTATACAAGAATAAAAAAATCCTGTTTACATGAATAATTTCCTGAATTTTGAAAATAATATTTGATTTTAATAGCCCGGGATCAATTATCAAAGAAATGGTTTTATTGAACTCTGATAACGCCAGCTTATAGCTTTCGTGTTGTTTTTGTTTTTTGTTGAACACTAGATTTAGTTTCATGTTTTTCGGTATTGGGCATTTGGAATTTGGCATTGGGTATTAATATAGCTGTTAATCATTTTCCCAATAATTTCGAGATAGATTTTAATTCGAAAAATTGTCCTTGTAAAATTAAATCGTTTATAAATGCTTTTGTGAGCCATATTTTTGATTCAAATAATGATCCTCTTGATTAATAAGAAAATTTCTTTGCTTCCCTGTAATGATAGCGTCCAAGTCCTTCCGATAAATTTGCTGCAATTAAATCAACAGCTCACACAAATTGTTCCCCAACAGTATCTTTTTCAAAATAGTTCCATTTCTTTTCAATATACCAAACCTGTTCCTCAATTTCCATTGCCATATTATTTATCATTACTGTTTTATATTGAAGTTTTCAACTCAATTTGCCCAATGCCCAATACCCAATGCCTAATACCCAGTGTCTATCACTTACAAATATAAAACATTATTCATTACAAAAACCTCTTTTGGGTAACCGATTACACCAGTAATTATTCAATTACCCATTATCATATCTGACACAAAATCATATTTGCCTTATAATCAATTGCTCTGCATATTGCCACTATAATGGCATCTTATTTGTCAAGCAAAGTATGTTATTAACAAATAGAATTTTATGAAGTTTGGAATTATAATAATTCTGCTGCTACAATTTGTCTTTTGTGTAGCCCAGGATACTGTTTTTCTTACTTTTGAACAAGCAGTAAGCATTGCCTTGAATGAGAGCTACACTATAAAATCGCACACAGAAAATAAAACAGCCATGCAAAACTATTTTATGTACCATAAAGCACAGTTTAAGCCTCGATTGGATTTCAACCTATATTCACCAAGCTGGAATGAATCGGTGACCCAAATTAACAGGCCGGACAGCCTGCCGGTTTTTAATTCAACCGGATCGTTAAGGGGTGGTGGTGATTTGAGCTTTACATATATATTGCCGACAGGAGGCAATTTAGCACTGCATTCCATTATTTATCAGGAGCAACTGACAACTAATTTAGAATCTCAAGGCTATAATAAGTTAACAGCAAATCAGGCATATACCAAATTCGGTATAAGTTTTAACCAGCCGATCTTCACAAAAAACACATTAAGGGAAAACCTTCAAGAAGCAGAATACCAGTATCAAAGGTCTTCCAACTATTATACAAGAGGGCAAATGGACATTGTATATAATGTAACCAAAGGGTTTTATGCCCTGTATAGGGCCACAAGGGAAGTTGAAATTAACAAAGAGAAACTGGAAAATTCAAAAGAAGCTTATAGGATTGCCAGATTAAAACTTGAAGCTAAGCGAATTGCCGAAGCTGAAGTGTTAATAGCCGAAGTGGAAGTGGAACAGGACAAGGCCAGGTTGTCAGAAAGTATTAGCAACAAAGAAAGAGAAAAAGATATTTTTAAGCAACTAATTGGTTTAAATCTGGAGAAGAACATTGATATAATTACAAACATTATGTATGACACATTTGCTATTGATATAAATATTGCTATAGAACAAGCCCTGACTAACAGGCTTGAAATTGAAGATGCAGAGTTGTATAAAAAGCTCCGGGAAATTGATGTTGACAGGGCTAAACGTGAACGTGAATTAAAAGGAAATATTTCCGCATATTACGATATTACAGGTTTGGGAATGATGAACGACCCTAATACCGCTGATTTATTTAACAAGTCATTTAGTAACCTTACAGAACGACCACCCAACAGGGGAATAACCTTTACACTTTCATACCCCATTCACGATTGGGGAAGAGGTAAGGCGAAAGTAGCACAGGCAAAAGCTGAACTCAGGGATGCGGAATTGGAAAAAGAAAACATCCAGACAACCATTGTTAGAGAAGTGAGGGATATAGTGCGAACCGTTAAAGAATCACAGGAACGACTGAAAATATATGAGAAAAACCAGGAACTGGCTATCACAAGTTATAAAGTCAGCCAACTCAGGTTTGAAAATGGCGATATCACAAGCCAGGAACTTGGTAAAGAACAGGAAAGGTTATCAGAAGTACAACTGGCATACCTTAATGCATACATTACGTATCAACTTGCAGTAGCAGATTTGAAGAGAAAGACAATGTGGGACTTTAGGGAGGGGAGGAGTTATTTGATTGAGGTGAACAGTGAATAATAGTGAAAAGTGAACAGTAAAAAGTGTCTGAAATGGTAAACGGTATACGGTGAACAGTGAACGGTAAGTTTTAAAATTGGAAATATGAAACATGCTAAGAGTTTTAAGGATTTGGAGGTTTATCAGTTATCAAGAGAGATAGCTAAAGAAATATTTGTAATAACCAAAAACTTTCCTGTTGAAGAAAAATATTCATTAACTGACCAGATCAGAAGATCATCAAGATCAGTAGGGGCTCAAATTTCTGAATCCTGGGGAAAAAGAAGGTATGAAAATCATTTTATCCTAAAATTGACCGATGCAGATGCTGAACAATATGAAACTCAGCATTGGATAGAAATTGCTTACGAAAACGAATATATCACTGAAGAAACCAAAGAAAATATAATTCAAAAATGCTATTCAGTTGGAAGAATGCTTAACTCCATGATTGAAAAAGCATCATTATTCTGTAACAAATAAAAATTAATAATATGTCCATTATAACAGAAAAAATAAAATTTTTAATACAGTGCGTAACCAAACCAGTTTACCGTTCACTGTTCACCGTTCACCTAAAAACCATATTTATAATAATTGTTTCACTAACTTCAATTTCACTTAAAACCTACGCTCAGGACGACCAGGCTTCCCTCCTTCTTGATCTGAAGAAAACCAGAGCGGCCTTTGAAATTGCCAGAGAAAAGTATGAAAATGATAAAGCATTATTTGAAAACAAAGCTATTTCGGAGACGGAATTTAACCAGTCGAGGAACGAGCTGTTAAGCAGTGAAGTGGATTACCAAAAATTGATTTTAAAACTTATCTCCGGACAGTCGTATGTGATTGTTGAAAAAGCTATAAAATATCAAAACAAATCGGGTGAACGTCGGGTAAAAGTAATACTTCGCAGTACCATGGAAGGGAACCAGGAATATCTTCAACATTTTGAACAACACTTTGATATTTTTACCCCGGAAATGCGAACAAGCAGAATTTACAACGTATTTGTTTCATTAGAGAATATGCAAGACAAGATTATAATCGGTTCACCGTACAAAATACGTATCCCGTCAATTGACCTCGGGAAAACAGCAATTGCAGATTTCAAATTACTTAAAGATGTTGAAAGTGTGCAGGTGACATTGAAATACGACGGAGGGAACGATGCCATGAACGTATATCTTGAGAAAGATGCAAGCGCAAATATCGTTGATATTGTTTCAACCCAGTTTTCACAGGAAGCTGATCTGGGATCTTCTGCAACGTATGATTTAACTCTTGAAAGATTCTCTGATTCCGATGATACTTATCAACTGCTAATCCTTAACCTCCCCCGGCAGATTGGGACAGATTTCTTTGATGCTGAAACAAATGCCCGTTTGTCACAATTGAAATTCAACCAGGGAGTATATACACGAAAGCTATCTTTAAAAACATATCTTCCGGACAGGGTAGATGATATCATTTCTATAGACAAACCAATAGAATTTAATGCTATAGTTCTGGCTAAAGATGAATATGACAAAATAGCCAACGAAAGAGACAGAAAATTCACTAAAAAAGAATTAGATGACATACAGGGAGGAAAAGTAAGGCTTGAATTAACGCCAAGGGGTGTTGGTAGAGTTGAGGTGCAAGCACCCAGCCTGTATCACGAAATTACTGTGGGTGACAGTGTCAGTATGCGGGTGACTGTCCGTAATAGCGGCACACGCAGATTAGACAATATAAGGATTGTAACGGATAATCCTTTGCATTGGAATTCTATAATTCGACCTAACCTAATAGAATCTTTAGATCCTGAAAGTGAGGAAATAGTCTACATTTCAATTATACCTCCTTCAGATGTAAGTGTTGGGGCTCAGGAAGTGAAAATTAAAACCCAGGCTATGGCTGATAACCGAAGGGTACAAACCGAAGACAAAACCGTACGCATACAAATTGAAGCAAAGACCCCTGTTTTGTGGACTTTATTCTTAATATTGTTGCTTATTGGTTTGGTTGTGGGAATTGTGGTGTTTGGGATAAAGATTAGCAGAAGGTAGGAAGAGGTAAACAGTTATCGGTGATCGGTGTTGGGTAACACACTAAACTCCCAATCGAAAACAAATTACCGATGACTGAATACGGAATACCTTTTATCCAGCCAGTGCTGAATTATATCGAAAATCGCGTTTTTCCAGTCAATAGAATAAAAGCTATGGTTCGCACCTTTGATAATGTGTTTTTCAAATGGAATTGAATATCTACTTGTAAGGTTCATTACCTGTTTTAAAGCAACTTCGGTTTCGGGGTCTTTCTCACCGTGAATGGCAAGAATTTCACCTTTGAAATTTAAAAAAGCATCATTATTCTTTATATAATTTGTGTTTTCTACAGAAGTCTTTTTTCTAAAAAGAAATTTTAAAGAATTCATGATAGGATTCTTTAAAATACTATAAATTAACCTGAACTTTAATTCTTTATTAAAAAATTTAATCCAGGTTTCTTTTTTGAAAAACTTACTAAAGTACATACCAAGTAAATATTTACTTCTGGAAAATTCAATCCGGGTTTGATTCTCAGGCCGTAACAGAGGCGTTGAAAGCTCAATAACTCCATCAATTGTTATTTCCCCCTTCATCGCGTAGTATAATGCTAACCTTGCTCCGGAACAAACGCCTGTCAAAACAATTCTTGCAGGCAATCCGAATTGCTTCAAGAAATTCAACACACACTCCAAATCCGATAATTGTGTTTTACTATTAGATTCCTTATCCAACTTACTGAACCCTTTTCCCCTGAAATCAAATCTGACACAGTAAAAACCCAATCCGGCCAGTTTTCTTGCATAATCCACAATCATTCTATGTGGGCCAATGCGATATCCTGCCCAGCCATGTAGAAAAATTATTGTTGTACTTTTTGAATTATCTTTTTGGGGTTCGGTAAGTATTCCAAAAATCTTATCATTTCCGTTTTGAATTGTTAAGAAGGATTCTTTAAAATTTGAATTGGAAATTTGGTTTTGAGTATTGGGTATTGTGGCATTGGGTATTGTGGCATTGGGTATTGTGGCATTGGGAAATGGGCATTGGGAGTTCGGAATCCGATTACCGATTACCGGAAACTGATTATCTTTTACAATATTTGTTTCTTTAGCTTTTCGCGATTGGCTTTTGGCAGGCGGCACTTTCTGGTCACCGGCTATTGGAGCGAAGCATAAATCCCGGGTACTCGGGACCGAATATTGATTACCACTACTGTTCACCTTTAACTGTTTACCGTTCACATCTTCTCTGTCTACTGTTTCCGGTTTCCGGCCTCCATTGGAATTACACCATTCCACAACTTCTTTTATCAATTCTGAGCAATCCGGTAAATCAATCTGGCTCCAGAATGGTTCTATCTTAATTATTTTAGCACGAATAATTTTACTTTCACCGAAGTTGGCCAATAATTCCTGAAATTGCCCGGATGGTTTACCAGTTAGCGATAAATTAATTAGAAAAGATTTTTTTCCTCGTTCAGTTAACGATTCATATGGGTTAAACGCATTATAGCTTTGTAAATCTTTGTAAAAATCAGCACTTATTTCATGCCCGGAGAAGTCAACAGAAATATTATTATTCAGGTTTGTTAGTAAATCATTCCTGTTTGATGTTATTTCTCCATCGGTGCATAATTCTTTCATCAATTTACTTCGTAATGACCTTGATAAATCCTTAGCTGGATTTATTACAGGTTCAAGTAATATCAGCTTGTTTATTTCTTCACTTTTATTTGCATAAAGACAACCCAGAAATGCACCTAATCGTAATCCAATAATGTTAACACCATTTATTTTTGTTTTCTTCCGAAGGAAAAAAGAAGCTTGTTTTATATCTTCTAACCAAATTGAGAAACCGGCATTTGATAATTCCCCTTCACTATCCCCGCACCCATAAAAATCGAACAACAAAACAAAGTTTCCCTTTTCACATAATCTTCTTGCCAAATCAACCAAAACTTTTTGAGAGCTCTTTTTTTCTTCTGCAAATGGATGCAGTATTATATAGTTCTCTGTTTGTTGGTTATCAATTTCAGGTTCATACAGCATACCATATAAATTATGGCTGTCGCTTGTGAAATAAAAATGATTTTCTTTTATCTTCATAAATTTAAGTATTTGGTATTTGGCATTGGCGATTAGTTGTTAGCTGTTGGCGATTAGCAATTTGCTTTTAGCAATGGCTTTCTAATTACCGCATACCGATTACCGATTACTGTTCATCGTTCACTTCTTCCCCGTCTCCGGTTTCCGTCCTCCGCACTCTCCACCTGCTCTTTAAACAAATCCCAAAATAATCCCTTTTTTTTAATTAATCTGGAATATGTACCTCTTTCAACCACCTGACCCTTGTCCAAATAAATAATCTCATCCACGTCTCTAATAGTACTTAAACGATGGCTTATCATAATCATTGTTTTGTCTTTATAGATATTGCTCAGATTAAGAAAAATCTGTTTTTCACTTTCCGAATCTAATGCAGAGGTGGCCTCATCCAAAACAATGAGTTCAGCCTGTTTTAATATCGCCCTGGAAATGGCAATCCGTTGTTTTTGTCCCCCGGAAATTTTTGTCCCCTTATCGCCGATTTTGGAATTAAAACCCTCCTTTAATGAAACTGCATGGTCGTAGATAGCCGTTAATTTAGCGGCTTCATAAATGTTTTCTTTGGTAGAATCAAAATCGCCATACCGGATATTCTCCCAGATAGAATCATGAAACAACTGGTTATCTTGTGTTACCAGGGCAATGCCCCTGCGTAACTCATTTAAGCCAAAACTATTCAGGGCTTTTCCATCAATTAATATTTCACCTTCCTGGGGTTCATAAAACCGATTAAGCAGGTTTATTACAGTACTTTTTCCACAACCACTCGACCCAACAATGGCATATTTTTTCCCATTTTTAAATTCAAGGTTTAAATTATTCAATATCCAATGACCATCGTATTTGAAGTATATATTTTTGAACTGGATGTTTTTTTCAAATTTAAAGGGCATTTGAGATAGGTTATTTGGTATCAGGCATTTGGAATTGGGGACAATGGAATGGAGATTATGGATTGAGGATATTTTATTCTGATTGCCGAATACAGAATATTGGAGCGAAGCGGAATTCCCAATCCCTAGGAACCGATTACCATTCCCACTGTTCACTGTTAACCGTTTACCGGTCACCTCCTCCACTGGTTCCGACATAAATTCAAATATCCTCTGCATAGAAACCGATGACCTTACCAAATCCCAGTACAAACTCATAATATCACGTAGCGGATTAAACAACCTGTTAAGGTATTGTATAAACGCCACAAGGCTACCCAGTGTCATTGCCCCATACATAACCTCTTTGCCCCCTTGTAAAAATATCAGTATAGGCGCCAAGGTAACAAAGAAAGTTGAAATACTGCGTGTGCCGGATGATAGCTTCACATTCATCAGGTTCATTCCGATAAGCTCGTTTATTTTAGTCGTAAGCTTATTGTTCTCATAGCCATAGCGAACATAACTTTTAATGAGCCTGATATTTTCAAACCGTTCGATGAAAAAATTGAGTATTTCGGAGTCCTTCTCACGTGCTTTTTTGATAATTGCATGGATTTTTGGCTGAAAATATTTAGTGTTGATAAATACAAAAGGAATGACTACCATTGAAATGGCAAATAGTTTCCAGTTTAGCCAGCAAAGCGCGATAGTAAGCCCAAGCAGGGTGAAAAAATTGTTTACAAAACGGATGAGTGAACCTGTAAGCATATTCTGTACCGAGTTTACTTCACTATTAATCCGGTGAATAAGATCACCCGTTTTGTTTGCATCAAAAAATGACATGGGCAGGTGGATAAGGTGATTAAATAAATCACTCCTTAAATCGAGTACAATATGGTTACTCACCCATTCGTACAGATAATCGGACCAGAACGAAACAACTATTCTTACTATATTAATCCCAACTAAAATTGCCAGTATCCTCAGTAGAAATTCAAAATCACCCGATGGGAATACCTCGTCAATCACAATTTTAAGGATATATGGTGCTGCCAGGGAACCTGCACTGGTTAAGATCATTAATATCAACAGAATTATTTCCTTGAACCAATAGGGTTTTAAATATTTAATGAAATTGCGGAATAAATTGAGCTTCTTCATAAAAAATTGTTTACTGAAAAGGAATAAGGAGAAGGAATATCGGAAACCGAAGACGGGAGACTGGAAATTGGAATCCTATATTGTAATTTTTTTATTTTCAAAAATTGGAGACTTCTATATGTTATAAGCAACATCAAAAAAATCTAGTGCATTTTTTATCACTACATACCCGTCAACGGCTTCCGGTCAGAGGTCTCGTCTCCCTAAATTTGGGTAAGGCAGGCTCCAATGTGTATTTATTTACTCAAATATAAACTCAACCCGAATTTTCTTCACGGTTCTATAATATTCTAAAACAACTGATTACTGAACACTGATTACCAATTGCTGATTTTGGTATTTTCTTTGTAATTCTCCATTCTAAATAACAACCATGATAATCTCTATGGGTATTGATATTGTAAAAATAGAGGAAATTCAAGATTCAATTGAAAAAAGCAAACGTTTTCTCGAACGTGTTTTTACTCCACAAGAAATATCTTACTGTGAAAGTAAAGTAAATAAATATGCATCTTATGCTGCCCGTTTTGCTGCCAAAGAAGCTGTAATGAAAGCCTTGTGTACAGGTTGGAATAATGGGGTTCAATGGAAACAGATTGAAGTCATACACGCAGACTGGAGATCGGAGACAGGAGACCGTAAAGAACTGAACAGTGTAGATGGTTACCAGTGTTCGGAAATAAGTGGTCAATATCCTGATACCTCGAAACCTAATGCCCAATACCTAATGCATAATACGAATATTGGTAAACCAGAAATTAAATTAACCGGAAAAGCATTAAAGCTGTCAAAAGAAATGGGAGTCGAAAACATTTTTTTATCTTTATCGCATAGCAGAAATAGTTCTGTTGCAAATGTAATATTTGAGGGAAACAAAACAAGAGTAATCGGTGAACAGTGTTCGGTAATCGGTGTTCAATTGTGAAGGTTCATCACCAATCGCTTATTGTCTAATGCCCGATACCTAATGACAAAAAAGTACTAACAAAATAAATGAAATATGCTTGAAGCCATTAATTTAAGTAAACGTTACGAAGACGGCAATCTTGCGCTAGATTGTCTGAACCTTAAAATTGAAGAAGGTGAAATATTTTGTCTTCTGGGAGCTAATGGTGCCGGTAAAACAACTACGATAAATTTGTTCCTAAACTTTATTGAACCTACAAACGGTACTGCCAAAATAAATGCCATTGATGTAACAAAAGACCCGTTGGAAGCAAAAAAACATGTTTCTTATGTTTCAGAAAATGTGATGCTTTATGGCAATTTTTCTGCCCGGCAAAATTTAGATTTCTTTGCCAAATTGGGAGGAAAAACTAACCTTACAAAAGAAGATTATTATATGGTTTTTAGGCGGGTTGGCTTACAGGAAGATGCTTTTGAAAAAAAACTTAAAAAGTTCTCCAAAGGTATGCGCCAAAAAGTAGGTTTGTCCATAGCTATTATTAAGGATGCTGCTAATATTTTGTTGGATGAGCCAACAGCAGGATTAGACCCTAAAGCTGCGGCAGAATTTATGAATATCTTAAGGGAACTCCGTGAGCAAAAAAAATCTATCTTAATGTGCACACATGATATATTCAGGGCTAAAGAAATAGCTGATAAGGTTGGAATCATGAAAGAAGGCAGGTTGGTGATCGTGAAAAACAAAGCTGAGTTTTTATCTTACAATTTAGAAGAAATTTATTTAAATTACATGAGAGAAGAAGTTTTATAATAAAAACAGGAATATGTTAAAATATATTATACAAAAAGAAATACAAGAAAATGTGATTAGTTTAAGATACATTTTCTTATTGATGTTATGTGTTGTAACGATTTCTTTTAGTAGCTATGAAATGTATAAGCAATACATAAACAATATAGAAGAACATAGTTATAAAACAACAGACCCAAATGAAATCTTAATAAAGAAACAGCCATCAGTGTTATCGGTCTACATCTCTGGAACTAAAGAGTTAATGGATAAAACCTTTATTTTTAACAGAGATATGTATGAACCAATGGAACTCTCATCTGGTATTAACCTAAACATATTTAGGCAATTATTTCCAACACTGGATTTTTTATATTTAGTTAAGATGCTTTTTTCTCTTTTAGCTTTAATCTTAAGTTTTGATTTGATCTGTGGTGAAAAGAATGAAGGTACACTCAAGTTAATTCTTACAAACTCCGTCTCTAAAGGTAAAATCATTTTTGGAAAACTTATTGCTAATTATATATTGCTTATTATACTGTAAGTACCCCCTTTTTCCTACAGAATAAAATTAGACATTTTCGTTTGATTTTTCACTTTCATAAATTCTATTGGGCTCATATCGTTTAAACTATCATGTGGATGATAATTAGTTAAACGTAAAAAACCTCCGTTTTACTGAAAAATTAAAACAGGGATATGATTTACATCCGGAAATAACCGATTTATTAATTGCCACAAAATATTTTTAACTTCCCTTCTCAACCTTCGGAGCATTTTCCTCATGTTAAATCCAGTGGCAGCCAACAACACGTTCATTGTATCTCCCAGATATCCAGATAGATAGTTTCTTTCCATACGGTGATCTTGTTTTATATGCCCTATTACCGGTTCTATTCCTGCCCTTGCCCTAAATTGCTTTCGTATCTTTTGCTTCTGGTAATTCGTTGCGCTGCCAGGAAGCTTACCTGGCATAACGATTCGTGTACCGTTCACATGTTTCCTGCCCCGATATCCCCTGTCAACTATCCCTGTATCGGGCTTATGTCCACCGGTAACACGTTCAATCTGGGAAAGCTGACCTTTAAGAGTATCCCCATCATACACATTTTCCGAAAAAGATAATGCCCCTACTATGATCCCTGATTTCCTGGTTTTTGCAATACTAACTTTATTTCCATATTCATATTTCTTAGCCTCCTTTCCTTTGGCTATGCATTTCACATGTGGCTCATGAATACTGTAAATCTTATTCTTTGTGTCTCTTCCCTGTGATAATATCTGTTTGAATATCAACAATATCTCTTCATATCTCTCTCCTTGGGACGGGTTCATCCCCCTTTCCAAGTCCCGGGTCATCCGGCCGGCAATGGTCCTGATTTTTCTTGCTGCAGCATTGGCTTTCTTTCTTCGCTTAGGATGCTCCCGGAAGCGTTGATCAATCATGAGTTGCTTCAATACCCTTTGATAACTCTGGCGCAGAATGATCCCTTCTTGTTTGCTTATCTTCCTGCATCGTTCAATGATCTTTTTATGTAACTTGGTATCAGTGGGATAAGTGATGTTCTTTTCCTGTACCGTGGTATCGATCAACACCTCTTTCTCTTTAACCTCTTTTTCTGAGAAAAGGTCTATGGAAGCTTCTAAAATCTTTTCTGCCCCCGCTTCTCCAATCCTCTGCCGGAACTTGATCAATTCAGTACGGTCAAATGGAAGGTCATGCTGAAAGTACACTTCGCCGCAAAAGTATTGCCAGTAAGGATTCTCTACCCATCTGTCCAGAACGCTTTCATCGCTCTCTTTAAACATCCTCTTCAATATAACTATGCCTGCGATCTTCCGAATAGGGATGCATGGCCGTCCATTGTCAGTGCAATAATAAACAATCAAATCCCTTTCCAGCTTATCCCAATTTACTTTATGGGCCAGAAGTACCAAGTCGTGGTTCTCTTTGATATACTGGGTTATAGGTATCTTATACATGTCCAACTGAGGGGTTTTATCAATTTTTGCTACCATATTGCAAGGTTTTTCCTAAATTTCGCAATAATCTTGCAATTTTTACCTATTAAAATCAAATAGTTATTAACATTATATGGTTGATAATCAATTATATGAAAAGTTTTTCACGTTCGACTAATTATTATAATCATCCAGAAATTCTTCCGTTTTTTCTTTTACCTGGTGAATTGTTTCAAAAATATTCATGTCCAGTACATCTTCACGGTAAGTCCCGTTAAATCGCTCTATAAAACCATTTTGCATCGGCTTTCCTTTTTGTACAGGTATATGTGCAATGCCTGAGTTAGAGCAAAAGCCCTCAAAAGCTTTTGCGATGAACTCAGTGCCATGATCAGTGCGAATTTCTTCTGGTTTCCCTCTCCATTCTATTATTCGATTTAGCATAGTAACAACTTTCTGTGACGGAAACGAATAATCTACCTCAATAGATAATGCTTCCCGATTGTAATCATCAATAATATTCAATGTCCTGAATCTTCTCCCATTCTCCAATCTGTCTTCCATGAAATCCATACTCCAGGTTAGGTTCGGTCGTATAGGTTGCAGTAACGCCTCTTTTTCAGAATTAGGCAGTCTGCGTTTAATCTTCCTCCGATGGCTCATACCAAGCTTCTTATACACTCGTCGGACAAGTTTGTGATTCCATCCAAATCCCTCCCTCCGGATACGCTTATAATACTCAGGAAAACCCCTGGCCGGCAACTTCTCTCTATACCACCGTAATTTGTAATCGGTAAATAACAATGCACACTTTTTCGCAATTAGGAGTGCACAGGTTTTAGCAAATTGCAATGCACAGGTTTTAGCAATTAACAGTGCACACTTTCTAGTTTTCTTTTCCCCATTTTCCCAATAATGTACGATTGTTCAGTCAGTGAAAAGCCGCGGCTTTTCACTGACTGAATAAGATTTTTTCGGTTATTGCTGATTTTTTAACCAGTAAACCGATCAATATGAATAACCTAATGAATTTATTAATCATGTTTCATGAGATACACCGATTAAAACGAGAAGGCTTCAGCAATGCCTGGATATCCAGGCACCTGGTGCTAAACAGAAGAACAGTTACCAAATATTTACATATGAGTGAAGAAAATTATTTATCATTTAAAGACACCGGACGGCCACGCAATAAGTTGCTGACCCGGTACGAGGACTTTGTACGTATGAGGCTTGAAGAGTGTCCGGATGCTTCCGCTGCACAGGTTCATGACTGGTTAAAAGAGCATTTTGAAGATTTTATCGAAGTGAATGAAAAGACCGTTTTCAACTTTGTATTGGCGGTTCGTAATAAATACGACATACCAAAGCTATTTCATTACCGGGATTTTGGGAAAGTGGAAGAACTCCCTTTTGGCAAACAAGCTCAGGCTGATTTTGGGGAATATAACATGACCACTGAGGAAGGAATGCGAAAGAAAGTTTACTTTTTTGTCATGGTCTTGTCTGCTTCCCGGCAAAAATATGTTGTATATCGTGACAGTCCTTTTACAACGTGGGCAATGATCGATGCACATGAACAATGCTTTGTCTTTCTTATGGGAGTTACGCAGCATGTTGTATATGACCAGGACAAACTTGCACTGGTCAGTGAGAACCACGGAGATCTGTTATTGACCCAGGAGTTCAAAAGTTATGTAAACTATCGGGGGATTAGTCTTCATTTTTGTCGCAAAGCTGATCCTCAGAGCAAGGGGAAGATTGAAAATGTGATCAAATACATAAAGTACAACTTTTTAAGGGGAAGAAAATATAGCAATATATCCCTGTTAAATCAACAATCCGCACAATGGCTTTCACGGACTGCCAATGCAAAGACACATGCTGCAACAAGGAAAATCCCACAACAGGAATGGGAACGGGAAAAATCCTTTTTAAAGCCTTTAGAAGGGATTTATCGTTCTGAACAGGGTAATCAGTGGTATAATGTGAGAAAGGATAATACGATCGCTTATAAGGGTAATTTTTATTGCCTTCCCAAAGGTACTTATACCGGACCTCAGACCAGGGTGATAGTAATGCTCATGGATGAATCTCTGGTTTTATCAGATGCAAATCAGAATGAAATTGCCCGGCATACGCTTGCCTGCGGAAAAGGTAAGTTAATTGGGAATAACAATTACAATCGGGACTATAGCCTAAAGATCGATTTACTGATAGATCACATAGCTGCAAACTATAATGATCCTGTAAGTGCCAGGGAATACCTTAATCAGATCCGCAAGGATAATCCACGCTATATCCGGGATCAGTTGACACTTATTAAAAAACAGACTCAAACATATGGCATGAAGGTGATGGAGCAGGCACTGAGTTTTTGTATACAGAATAAGATCTTTAAGGCTACTGATATGGAAAGTGTAGCAAAGAAAATACTTGCAGAGACCAACAACCCAACTCCAGAGCCTCCCGCAACAATACGGGTAAAAAGCCTTAACAAATCCACTTTCAAGATTACACCAGAAAAAAGCAGCATTGCAGATTATAAAAACTTAATGAACTAGAAAATGAAACCAAACACAAAAACACAAGCCATCATGGATTATGCATCCCAGCTTAACCTGACCGGGATACCCGGCAGCCTGGAAGAAATCATTACAAGTGCCAACCAGCAGAAAAGCAGTTACGCTGATTTTGCCCTGAGCCTGTTAAAACTGGAAGTAGATCATCGCAGTAAACGTGATCTTGAACGTAGGAAAAAAGCAGCATGGCTTCCTTTAAACCATAATCTGGAAAATTATGACCACTCCTTTACCAATGGACTATCCAGACAACAAGTCAATCAGCTCAGAGAATGCATGTGGCTGGAACAGAACTTCAACCTGGTACTGATGGGCCCTTCCGGTGTGGGAAAAACATATTTTGCAGCCGGATTATGCAGTGATGCCCTGAAAAAAGGCTACAAAGCCTACTTCAGAACCATGGAACAGATTATGGAAATGTTAAAACTCAAAGATATTACAAGAAGTGCCGGGCTTGAATATAAAAAACTACTAAAGGCGCATTTGCTGGTTATCGATGATATTATGCTCTTTGCCTTGGATAAGCAACAGGCAGTGGCTCTGTTCAATTTTATTAATCACTTGCATGAAAAAGCATCATTCATTGTTACTACCAATAAAAGCCCGGAAGAATGGGTGAACCTGCTGGATGATGAAGTTATTGCAACTGCCCTGTTGGACAGGATACTGTATCATTGTGAAATCATCAGGCTTTCTGGTAAAAGTTATCGGTTGGAAAACCGGAAAACCATCTTTGAAAAACAAAATCATTAAAAATAAACTGACGTTCTTTGATTTTTTTGTACGTTTAATCCGGGAAAAATGGGTACGCTTATTTGCTAAAACCTGTGCATCCTTATTTGCTATTTTCTGTGCATTGTAAGTTCCTGCTTACAAATTTCGCTTCTACTTCTGAATCATCCTTTACCGACTCATAGTAGTACATGCTCCTAACCAGTAACACCACTTTACACGCCCTGGCAATAGAAATACTTTCTTCCTTCCTAACCTCCATCGCCAGATCTTTCTTCTGACAGGGCGTTAAAGCTTTTTTTCGATGATATTCTTTAAAATACGATGATCTAAACTTAAATCTGCATACATCCGCTTAAGCTCTGCATTCTCACGCTCTAATTCTTTGAACCTTCGCAATAACTCTGCATCCATGCCGGAGTAGCGCTTCTTCCAGTTATAAAATGTAGATCGGTTAATCTTTAGTTCCCGACATATGTCCAGAACGTTCTTGCCAGCTTCATGTTCCTTCAGAACACTGGTAATCTGGCTTTCTGTAAATCTTGTCTGTTTCATAATACAAAGATAAAATTAGAAATATTTTGTCTAATTTTAACTTGTAGGATTTTGGGGGATATTTACAGTTAAGATCATTAATATCAACAGAATTATTTCCTTGAACCAATAGGGTTTTAAATATCTAATGAAATTGCGGAATAAATTGGGCTTCATCATAAAAAATTGTTTACTGAAAAGGAATGAGGAGACGGAATATCGGAAACCGAAGACGGGAGACTGGAAATTGGAATCCGATATTGTAATGTTTTTGTTTTCAAAAATTGGAGACTTTTATATGTTATAAGCAACATCAAAAAAAACTAGTGCATTTTTTATCACTACATACCCGTCTCCTGCTTCCGGTCTGAGGTCTCGTCTCCCTAAATTTGGGTAAGGCAGGCTCCAATGTGTATTTATTTACTCAAATATAAACTCAACCCGAATTTTCTTCACGGTTCTATAATATTCTAAAACAACTGATTACTAAACACTGATTACCAATTGCTGATTTTGGTATTTTCTTTGTAATTCTCCATTCTAAATAACAACCATGATAATCTCTATGGGTATTGATATTGTAGAAATAGAGGAAATTCAAGATTCAATTGAAAAAAGCAAACGTTTTCTCGAACGTGTTTTTACTCCACAAGAAATATCTTACTGTGAAAGTAAAGTAAATAAATATGCATCTTATGCTGCCCGTTTTGCTGCCAAAGAAGCTATAATGAAAGCCTTGTGTACAGGTTGGAATAATGGGGTTCAATGGAAACAGATTGAAGTCATCAATGGAGACATGGAAGAAGTTAAAAGTAAACAGTTAAAAGTAAACAGTGGAAAAGGAAATAATGACCAATTTCCAATGCCCAATGCTAATAATGGAAAACCTGAAATTAAGTTGACTGGAAAGGCTTTGAAACTTTCCAAAGAAATGGGGGTGGAGATAATATTTTTATCCTTATCTCATTGTAAACACAATGCTATTGCCAATGTGATATTTGAAGGTAATTATGATGAGGAAATCTATTTTTAGCTATATTTAACGAAAACATTTAATAAATAAAGAGATGCTTGAAGCAATAAATTTAAGTAAACGTTACGAAGATGGCAACCTCGCCCTCGATGCTTTAAATCTTAATATTGAAGAAGGTGAAATATTTTGCCTGTTGGGCGCTAATGGGGCAGGTAAAACAACCACCATTAATTTATTCCTTAATTTCATAGAGCCAACTAATGGGACAGCAAAAATAAATAACATTGATGTTACCCAAGACCCGTTGGAAGCAAAAAAATTTGTTTCTTATGTTTCAGAGAATGTCATGCTTTATAGCAATTTTACTGCTCGGCAAAATTTAGATTTCTTTGCCAAGTTGGGGGGTAAAACTAACCTGACAAAAGATGACTACTACATGGTTTTTCGTAGGGTTGGCTTACAAGAAGATGCTTTTGAACGAAAATTGAAAAAATTTTCAAAAGGTATGCGCCAGAAGGTTGGTCTATCCATTGCTATTATTAAAGATGCTACCAATATTTTACTGGACGAGCCAACATCTGGTTTGGACCCAAAAGCAGCAACCGAATTTATGAATATTTTAAAAGAACTCCAGATACAAAAAAAATCCATCTTGATGTGTACGCATGATATATTTCGTGCAAAAGAACTGGCTGACAGAGTCGGAATAATAAAAGAAGGAAGGCTTGTAATGGTGAAAAACTGAGATGAGTTTTTAAAAGAGGATTTGGAAAGGGTTTATTTGGATTATATACAAGATTATAAAGTATTTTCTTAAAAAAGAATTTATATGAAAAATATAAAAAACTTATTAATTTACGAATTTCAAAATCAATTTTTTTCATATAAATTCGTAATACTGTTAATATTGAGTATTTCACTTACTAGTGCTTATACTGTTGTTAAGCTCAATACATTTAAAGAAGAAATTAATAAATATAACTCCGAAACAAATCAAAATCTGAAAGATGCTAAAAATTTTAGGGTATTTTCAGACGTTTTACTGCCTATTCAAAACAAACCTAATCCACTCACATTTTATGTTAATGGTATCATAAAGGAAGGTAGTCGGATTAATATTACATGGGATGAAATGCCTGAATATGCCCCTTTTGAACAAATAAGTAATCCATATATTAAAACTATTCAAGAATTTGATATTACTAAACTGATTCAGCTAATAATTAGTATCTTCTCAATCTTTTTAGTGGCAACAACAATTTCATCTGAACGAGAAGAGCACACTTTGAAATTAATTTTTTCAAATAATGTTTTAAGAACTGAATATTTTTTGTCAAAGTTTATTGCCTCTTTAATACTTCTTGTCATTGTGTTAGTAATTGTTTATGGAATTGTATCTTTAGTAATTGTTTTAAATGGATTGCAGGTTTTTACTGATTATTTTGTATTGAAATCAATCCTTTTATTTTTATCCTCAATATTTTATATTTCAATATTAATCTCTATTTCCTTAGTTATTTCAACGAAAAGTCATCAAAGCAGAAATGCTTTACTAGCGGGTTTATTAATATGGATTTTCTTGGTATTGATTTTACCTAACATGGTTAAAACTTGTATTAATAACTTATACAAAGTGCCAACTGAAGAAATGGTTAAAAATAAGATTAATGATTTTAACGATGACTTGTTTGAAAAAATAAACGAATTTAATAATAAGAATTTCCCAACTGATGGGAACATAGGACTTAATATGTCAGAAGGAAGAATTCCAGGTATCTTTGAAGTTGTTGGACTTGCTGATAAGAATATGATTTATTTTGGAGAGAAGCAGATCAAAACGCTTCTACCTGAAATATTTAAAAAACAATCAATGGTCATCTCTGAATATCAGGATTATCGAAATAAACTGGCGTCACAACAAAGATTGATTTCAAATATTTTATTTTTTAGTCCTGATGAGATATTTATATCTGCTTCTTGTAAAATTGCCGGAAACCATTTTAGCTCAGACATTAAGTTCTGGGAGCAGGTATATAATTTCAGAAATAACTATATTTCATACTTAAACTCTAAAAATGCTATTGGAATTAGTTTTTTTACCCAATTAAAAGAAAAAGATATTAAAGATAGATTACTAGATTATTCTATTGATCTGCAAAAGAAATATAATGACCCATTTTTATATCCAAAACTTGAACTTAATGATTTACCTACTTGGGCAAACATAGAAACATTCAGTTTTCCTTATAGAGAATTAACTTTATTAATACTGATGAATTTGATTCTTCTCGCTTTTGGAATTTATTTTTTTCAAAAAACCGATATTATTTAACTAATTATGATTAAAGAAATTTTTTTTAAAGAGTTAGCTATATTGTTAAAATCAAGAACGATATTCTTTTTATATAGTACTATTATAATATTGTTCATACTCAGTAATGTACTTAATAATATACAATTTCATAGAGAAAAAGAAATATATCAGCGAATGACTCTCAATAATGAACATCAATTAAAGAACGCAAGCAATAACTTATCAACTTTAACTTTCTTAAACCAATCAATCTGTCTGTCACCTTCTGAGTATTCTTTTATAATGAAAAGTAGTAATAATTTACCTAATATAGCTAATTTAAGTTATTTCAATTTATCAACACCTGTTTATCAGTTCTCAAAATCAAAAAATAACTATTTCACTAATTTCACAACTATTGACTGGAGTTTTATTATAATCTTTATTATAAGTCTTTTAGCCATTATAATTTCTTATAATACTTTTTCTGGAGAAAAAGAAGACGGGACACTAAAACTCATGTTTGTAAGTAATTTGCCCAAATGGAAAATTTTACTTGGAAAATTTTTGGGAATTCTTGTAGTTAGCATTTTACCTGTAATAATAGGAATTATAGCAGGTATTTTATCATCCTCATTATTCAGAGATATCGATATTGTAAATACAATGGTAATTATATTTCCCTTTGTTGTACAATCAATATGTTTTATTTCCATTAATATTTTAGTTGGAATGTTTTGTTCATTACATTTTTCTAAGTCAGTTGTAAGTATAAGTGTATCTGTCGTTATTTGGACATTTTTTCTTTTTTTTATACCGCAAATAAGTATTTTGTCTTCAAAAAATGTTATTAATTGTCCGACTATTTCTCAAATAAAAGAGGATTGGAATAAAATTATACAAGAAGTTTTTACAAAATACTCAATGAACTGGGATGATGCTTGGATTGGAAATCCTCCTAATGACGGTTTATTTAACAGAGTTAAAGCATTTAACGAATTTGAAAATTTCCAGAATAATACAAGTAATAATCTTTTAAATTTATTTCATGAACAATATAGTATTTACAAAAACATTTCTATAATTTCACCATATTCTGTGTTCAATTCTCTTTCTGAAAAAATAGCTGACAATGGAACTTACAGATTAATTAATTTTGAGAATCAATTAAAAAGTTATCATCACCAGTTTAAGGAATTCATAGAAAATACTGATAATGCCGATAAGCAAAGTTATCATGTTATTTGGATGGAATCCAGCCTATGTCCACATTTTATGTCAAATAAAAGTGTAGATATTCAAGATATTCCCCAAATGAATTATAAATCACCAACACTGATATATAGAATGTTCGATGGAAGAATAGAAATTATTATGTTACTAGTTTTGAGTATATTACTTTTTGTTGGAGTGTTTTTCAAATTTGTTTATTATGATCCAAGGTAAAAAATTAACTATTTTGTTTTGAAACTATAGCTTGTTCAATAGCAGCAATAGTCATTTTTATATTTAAAAAAAAGTTACTGTTTATTAACTCGTCATCAATTTCAATATCCCATTCGTCTTCTATAGCGGAGATAAATGCTACCATTCTAACAGATTCACTACCTATTAATACCAGTTTATCATCTATACCAATTTCATTTATGGGGATTAATTCGTGAATAATTTGTCCTAAGGTTTGTCTTATAGTTTGATCTATTTCCATAATTTAAAAAAATGATTCGATACTGTTTATTATTTTACTATCTGAGTTTTTATTAAAAATATCGATAACAGGAATTCCAAAAATTTTCTCAAGTTCACAAGTTTTTTTATTGTATTCATCATAATCCATTAAGCCATTTTTAACAATAGGGGGTAAACCATCCTTAGTAATTGTTATTTCTTTTTTTTGCCTTGATAAGGAAATAAACAATATAGGTATTTGAAAATATGATTTAAAAGTATCAAAATAGCGTTGAATAAAGTTTACATTATCGTTCGAATTAACAACTAAAGCTATTGCATCAGGTTTAACTCCAGTCATAAATAGCAAGTTTCTGATTACTTCTTCGCTTAAAAATTCTTTTGAGAAAGATAGAAATTTGGATTGATGACCGGTTATTATTATATCTGGACTTTTATACATTTCAATACCTTTAATTAAAACATCTAACAAAACACACCATTTTGATAACTCAATGTTAACCGTTGATTTGTACCCAAATGGAAAGCAAAAGTCAGCTCCAAATAATTCACCTTGAGGTTCTGTACTTAACCATCCAACTTTATAACCTTCATTACCTAAGGCTTTCTTTAACTTAAGTTGCAATGTAAACTTTCCTGCCTGAGGTGAAGTACCTACTATACATAATACGGGTTTTTCTACTTTTCCAAATGCCTGAAGAGAAAGCAAATTCATAACATCATTATTATTGATTTGAGGATGATAAATTTTCCCTTTAAAGTTATTATATGATTGTTCTAAATTTTTAATATCATAAATAACAGAAGGATCAAAAACATATAAATTAATCATGTTTTTTAAAGCGTACTCTAAAATATTCTGATAAAATTTGTAATTAATTTCTATACCAAGTTCATTTGGATAGCCTAAAACAAAGGTATCTATGTTGGTGCTAATATCCTCTATATCCCATTTCAGTTTAACAGGTTTATTCTGTATAATTAAATTTTTCTTGCCGATTGACAATCGTGGAAAGTCAAATATCTCAGTAATATTGAATTTACATAAATCTGAAAAATAGTCTAGACCACGAAATTCCTTTAGTGAGTATGGATAGAGTAATATATTTTGAATATGACCAAATTTTTTATCAACTGAAAAATATTTTTCCAAAATTGCATCAATATTTTTCTTTTTATTATACCCTGACTGTTTATTGATACTAGCAATTTTTGGAATTTCATTAATTAATTTGATGTTTTGTTTTCCCTTTATAATTAGTAAATCCTTTATAGTTTCAAATGTGGCACTAAAGTTTTCCTGTTTTATTGATATTATAATTCCCGTAATATGGCCAGCAGCGTAGCTTGTTCCGACAGTAAAGTTATATGCTCCATTTAAACTTGCAAGTCTTTGAATAGATCCTTTACCTATAATTTCAATGTGACTATTATTTACTATACCAAATTCTTTATATGAATCTATAATACCTGCATTAACACCAAATACGAATGGGAAGTGTGAAGGATAACATATCCGGTTTGTATTATCGGCTGCAGCAACAAGTATAACACCTTTTTCATAAGCTTTGCTACAAATGTCAAATAAATCTTTAGGTGGAATATCAGATATTAACCCTATACTTAAATTAATAATATCAATTTTCTTTTCTATACAATAATGTATAGCTTTTATAACATTTTTTTTTGTAATTGAATCAATAGTATCGAATGTTTTAATGTTATAAAATTCTACATCTTCAATTTTTCCATTTTTTAATATGCTTTTTCGAATAGCATCAAACACAGAGGTGCCATGTCCATTAGAAATAACAAAATTCTCAGAATTAGTTACAACACAATGGTTAATAAATTTAATATTCTTAAATTTTGAATGTAATACATCTATTCCTGAATCAATTATTCCAACTTTTATCATATTATAATTCTAATATTGAGAAGAACTTGGTTTATTCATTGGTTAAAAACGGAGCTTTTATGAACTGAGGATTTTCATAGAAAAAATTTATCTGATTTAACAACTTTTGTTTAAAAGCATATCTCCATGGAGAGCAAGCTCTTTTCTTTTTATCATAATTAAAAGGCATCATACAATGAGAACCACAGATTGGTAAAAAAATACAATTATTACAACCATATTTTTCGCGTTTCTCAGGGGTTACAATCTTACCATTTAATAAGTTGTTAATTATATCTACTGAATTTGCATTTTCATCTAATAGTTTATCTATATGAGACTTGAAGTTATCGTTGTAACCAACGTGTTCCCAACATCTAAAAAGTTGTCCACTGGGATCTATTACCCACGCATTTGTATATATATTATATCCGCATCCTATGTTAGTAATTAAAGACGGATATTCAAACTTTATTTTAGCTTTACCAGGAAAAATAGAATTATATTTAGAATATAGTAAGTATCTCAGATTATCCTTTGCAACTTCAAATTTTTCATTTGAGAGTTCATTAATCATTTTCGATTCTTGTGCCATTAAAAGATGGCCTAGTGTAATGTGTCTAATATTTTTTTTGTACGGCCAAACTTTCTCTTCTATTAATTGATCTATTAATTGAGGAATCTCATCTATATTATTTTTATCAACATTTATTCTTATACTAATTGTGAATCTTTCATCAGATTCCTTTAAATTTTTTAAAATAATGTCAAAATTACCACTAGGATCTTTTTTAAATATCTTTCTTTGATTATGAGTATTTCTAGGCCCATCTATAGTGACCTGAGCTTGGGTTATGTTTACGTTTAATAAGTTTTTAACGGCCTTGTTATTCAACAATAATCCATTTGTTATTATTGAATTTCGATTTTTAACATTATTTTTATAACAAAGTTCATTAACTTTAGATTGTACACTCATAATACGGTTTAAACCAAGTAAAGGTTCCCCTCCGAACCATTCTATAGATAACCTTTCAAGCCTTAATTCTGTAATTTGCTTAATTACTAAATTGATTATTTTTTTTTCGACTTCGTCATTCAGTGGTATACTTTTACTACTATTAATATTTTCAGGTTCAAAGCAATAAAAACATTTGCAATTACATGAATAATTTGGAAGTATTACCATAGATAATTCTTTATAATTGCTTTGAGGTTGACGAATTTCTTTATCCCGCTTTATAAATTCATACTTTTGATCGTCAGGATTATCACATAATATACCATCCTTATACAATTCTTTGATATCACTTTGTGTTAATATCTCCAAATTTAAATTCAAATTTCCATTTTTTTTATTTATATATTTTTCAGGTAATTCTTTTAAGATATTAGTCGAAGCATTATATAAAAGATAATTATCTTTTTTCCTATTCTTTATCACTATATTATACAAGCTATTTTTCATATTTTTTAAGTTAAAAAAAGGGCTGCTTATGAAACACAGCCCTTTAATTTTTAAAACAAGATTTCTTCGTTCTCTTCGTCAGCATAAGATTCTCTTTTGCAGATATTATCACAACCACAATTAGTAACTTCACAGAGAGGAGTGAAATTGTGATTAGTAAACACAAAATTTTCAGGTTTTACCAATGTTTTCATTTTTTTAACCTCCTGATTTTTAGTTAAATATATTGATCATTAAAACAAAATTTCATCGTTTTCTTCGTCAGCAGGTGATAAAAGTTTGCAAATATTATGGCATGAACAATTCGTTACTTCACACAATGGTATAAATTCATCTTTGATTGATACCAAACTTTCAGGTTTTACTAATGTTTTCATTTTTTTAACCTCCTAATTTTTAGTTAAACATATTGATCATTAAAACAAAATTTCATCGTTTTCTTCGTCAGCATAACTCACCGCCTTACAAATGTTATGACACCCACAATTCGTTGTTTCACACAATGGGATAAATTCATCTTTCGTTGATACCAAACTTTCAGGTTTTACTAATGTTTTCATTTTTTTGACCTCCTAATTTTTAGTTAAACATATTGATTATTAAAACAAAATTTCATCGTTTTCTTCGTCTGCAATGCCAAATAGTTTATAACACCATGATGGACAGCTTGGCGTACCATAGGGACATTCAGAAAGAATTAGTAAATTGCCTTGCTGACTTGTTAAGTCTACTGGTTTTACTAGTGTTTTCATTATTTATACTTTTAATTAATTGATTATTCAATTTGCTCCATTTATCGAAATGACATTCTTGTGATATTTTGCAAATATTACAATCTGGACAACTGGGTAATTGGATATGTTTAAAGATGTTTTCAACGGTTAAATCTTCAACAATTTCATTAGTAAGGGATTCACCATATAAATCTTGCATCTTTTTTATAATTTCATCATCATACATACCATTGGTTTTATAACTCAGATATGTATATGCTCCCATATAATAATTTATATTAGAATATGACTCCTTTTTAATAGTTTCAATATATTTGGATAAATAATAATGAGCTTTTGGAAATTCCTCTAAACTAATACTTATTAGACACGCAAGAAATGCAACTTTAATATTTTTGAACTCACTATTCTCTTTAACATCTAAAGATATTTCCCTGAAAATGTTTGTATTACCAATATTTATTTTCCAATTTTCTAAGATATATGCTTCAAGATAATTTAAAACTTCTTTTAGCTGTTCTTTGCTACATTTATACACATTCAACAAATATTTTGCAACAGTAGCTCTTTTAAATTTATCTTTAATACTCTCTGTATCCATTAAGTAGATTTCTGTTATTCCGGGAATATATATTCTGTAAGATGGAAAACCTAAATAAGAAACATCTCTAATAAATAGCTCCAATTTTTCTTTTTTAATAATACTATAGATATGCTGTAATCCAATCTCATTATTTGTATAATTAGATAAAAATGCCCGTTCATAAACATTGCTTATTTTGTTATTGAATAAAACACTATTCGGATATGCCCCATTTCCGTTTTTACATATATGTTCGAGTATTTTTATTTTCTCTTTCAGTGTTCTTGTACTATTCCATTTTATGTCATTCATTCTGGAATCTAGTTCATGAATGTTTATACCTTGGAAGAGTTCAGTGAAGCATCTTTCAACTGCTATATGTAATACCGGATCACTACCAAGCTTAAAAAAGAATTTCGTTTTATTTTTGTTTACAATCAATAACCCTACAACAGGATATCTCCCCCCAAGTGTACAATCTTTAACTTTGATATCATAGCTTGAATTTTTGAGAAGTGTAACTACTTCAGATAATTCCTGCATTGAAACTTTCTCAAAAGGTATTTCAGGTAATTCCAATTCACTAAATATAATTTGCTTACTCAGATACCGTTCAAATACCTCGCAAATTCCATGTATAAGGGCTTCCTCTTTTGTATTACCAGCACACATTCCATTGGTCCCACATGTAAATGCTAATAATCTGGATGGGATTAACTCTATTTTATTCTTAAAATAATTATTATATGGCAGGCATAGTTTCAAACTATCATATTCGTTTATTATATTCTGAATTATCTCATAATTTTGATTAAAATCATTAATCAAATTAGATATATATTTTTTATTTAAGATATCTTTTAATTCAACTTGCACTTCATCATTAAAAGTAAATCTCTCTTGTTTTAGTCCAAAGTTTCTTTTTAGAAGGTTACCATTTTGTAAACGTTCGATTAATTCCCCGTAAGCACTTGCTAAAGCAAATATTCTTGATGTACTTTTTCCGTTCATACCTGTTTCTGGTAATCCATCAATTTCAATTCTAACAGAATAACAGGAATTCCCAATCTGGGTCCAGTTCTTTTCATAAAGAATTATTCCCATATTATAAAAAATTTTCCTGATTTTTTCGACAGTGTCTATTGGATCAGCATCTTTATACTTATTAGTAATTGAGTTATTCATTATTTTTTATTTAATAAATCAAGAAATTTAATAGCATCCGTCAATAACTTATCATTATATGGCATAAGTTCTAAATAATCAGAAAAGAACGTTAATATATCTGGTTTTATTCCTCCATAAAGATCAACAACTTCATTATTCGCATCATAAACTCTGTGGTTGAAAAAATATAATTCAACAGAATTTTTCTTTTCAGTGCAAGGTAATATAATTCTTCTGCTAAGTTGAGCTGCTCCAGCAGTATTACTTATACCCATAGTAAATACATCTTTTCTTTGTTTTTGTAATGCCTTAATAAAAAGTTCTGAAGAACATGTAGTTCTGGCATCAATTAAAATTACAATTGGTTTATTATAATAGTAATAAGAAGGTTTAATTACGTTAGTAAAATAATTGCATGTATTAACAAAAGGATCAATTAAATGAATCACAGGTGTTTTTAACATTGGTGCTGGGCTATTAATAAGAAAAGAGAACAGATATTCGAAAGACCAATCACTACTAGATATTCCCCTAAAATCTAAAATTAGCCCCTTTGACATTTTTAATTCTTCTATTTTAGAATTTAAGAAGGGGATAAAATATGGTTCATAAAATAATGGCCTCAAATAGGTATAATCATTATAGTATTCAAATGATAATGAATTACTTCTTTTAAAATTTGAGGGGATATATTTTGCTTTAAAAAATAATTTTGTACTATCTATTGTAATAAGATAGTTATTATTATCTGAATCCATCAATTGAAGTTCTAGCGTTGAATTGAAATTACTCATTGAGAACTTCAACAACGATTGAAGTATTTTGTATTCTGCCTGTTGGGAAGAAGATGCAAAAACTTTATGACGGAATTTAATTAGCAAACTATCTATACTTATTGCATTTACTTCAACTAATCTATCTCCTAAATGAATTTCCCGTGCTAATAAACTGTCAAAAACGGCAACAACCTGAATACCTGCTAAGGTTTTATAAAATCGAATTGGTTCGCTTGATATTTCCTCATAATCGTTTTGAAAGGTAAGTCTATAGTGCGAATCTTCGAGTTTAGCAATAATGTTTTTCAACCCTTCATAATATTGATCTAAAGAACATGATTTATCTGCTAGTTGTAAATTTTCATTTATTAAAACTTGGGAATTTATGCCTTTTTCTTTAATAAACTCATATTTCGTTATTATATCATTAACGAATGATGCAATACAAATTATTTCTTTTTTAGAATTTTTGATAGAATCGGGAATTAATAATTTTAAGTCTCCAATAGTTTGCCCATACCTTTCAATCATATTTGGTAATTCAAAATAAATACCCGGTTGCTGGAGTAATTTATTTATTTTAGTTGTCCAATTTATTTTATATTCCTCTCTCCAGCTATTATCAATTTTTATTTTTCTATTTCTTACTGAGCTAATTATCAAATTTCCTAATATTAATCTGCTATTGTTAAAATCATTTTTTCTACCTACTATTTTTAACTCTGAAATATTTATTTGCTTCTTATCAAGAAATTGTTGAATTTTTTGTGAGATAATAGGAGGTTGAAATGAAAAAGAATTATTATTTGATCTTTTTTCTATTAATATCCATGATTTGTTTTGTGACTTAATAAAGATATATATAGAATCAATGTTTTTAGTAAATAAATCTGCTTCAATTTTAAGGTTATTAATAACATTCGAATCAACTTGGCAATTATTTAGTCTTATAGATATTTCTAAATATTTATTTTGTTTAAATTCATATTTGAAATTTTCATCATATTTTAGCTTATTTGCTTTAATACATTTATTTTTTGCCTGCTCAAAAGTTTTGTAACTTGGAAAATAAAAATCAATTTTTGCTCCGCTTTGTATATCCTCAATATCTAATTCATAGTATATTGTATCTATATTAAAATTCAACTCAAATTCCCATTGATTAGCAAAATTGTCACATAATCCTATGATTAATAATATACTTAGTACTGATATTTTTTTTATATTCCTTAACATATATATCCTTTATACAATTTGTAATAACTTATAAAAAAGTCTTCTCTCTCTATATTTTCTAATAATTCCATACAATAAAAGGATAATCATCAACCGTTTTTAGGGCAATTTGTTTGAATAACCGCACCTCATCATCAGCTATGGTAGTGCTATCTGCTATAAAATAGATTGGAGAAATACTATTATGTCGATATCCTTCTTCGGTTACTATGTGCTGTTTGGAGTATAAATAAAAATGATTTTTTATGATCGAATCCGTGTACCAACTCTTTTTTAATCCCAATACGTGGTGGATAAAAGGATGGTAGTAATCAAAATCTATTTTTTCTTTGTCATAGATCATGAAGTTATTAATTATAACTTCGGGTTCTTGCTTTTTATCTTCTTTAATAAAAAAGACGAATTCCGATATTCTTTGACGATTATCTTTACTAAAGAAATGTTGCTTGTTTTCCGGAATAGAATCTACAAAATTGCAGTCCACAAACTTGTTAAAGGAGGCTTCTAATGGCATTTGATAACCCTCAAAAGGCAATTGGTTCGTTGTTTTGTACCATTTGCCCTCCTCTGTACGGATAAACATATCAAAACCCTCTACATTTCTTAAATAAGTATTTAGGAAAAAGAAGGTTTGTTTTTCGCCTATCTCAATAGCCGGTTCAAATTTGACATTAAAAATATATCCTTTAAATTTATCCTGTTCGATGATTATTTTTGATTTTTTTAGACTCCTGTATCCAATATTCCATTCAGAATCAATATGTAGCATATAATAATCCACCGGAAAATAAAACAAGTTTTGATGCTTATTGAATTCAACATCTTTTTGCAGGTTATATTTAATATCTGTAATTGAGTCCTGATAATACACCGCCCGCCACTGAGAGAAAACAATGGTTGAACACAAACTAAATAATATAGTAAATAGTGTTTTTTTCATATTCTACAGTCTCGATGTATTATCTTTTTTATAATCACACATAATATTGTAATTTGCCATCAATATAAAAACCAAAAATAACTTCGATGATTTAACTCCACAATACCTTTTATTTTACCTTTATTCCGCTTTTTAAACCTTTGAAATCCCCGATAAGGCTGCTTGCCATAATTCATCAACAGTTTGAGTGAATAATAAACTCCTGCATTCTCCCGGCGTTTTATTGAACATGCGTTTCATGCACTCGGAAAAGCGTTTTTCGTCGGTAAACCCGCTTTTATTTGCTATTTCTTTGTTAGAAAGCCCATTTTCCTTTAATAAAAACAAAGAATGTCTGATCTTTAAATACATCAGGATAACTTTTGGGGTTGGTAACATAGCCATTTTTAAATGGCAGGATAAAGTTTTAAATGAGGTATCGAGATAGCTGCATATTTCTTCTATGCTTTTTAATTTAATATACTCTTTTTCAATGTAGCGTAACCCTTGTTGCAACAACGATGGCATATTTTCATGTATATGTAACCCTATATCCTCTAACCTGATTTTAATACTCGTGTCAGAAATAAACTCTATCAAGGTTTCTGTAGTATTTATAAAATCATAATACAACATTACCTTTGTAAAACCTGCTTCTCCGCATTTCCTTATTATTTCAATTTCTTCTTCGTTTTTTATTATGGCTACTTTTGGAATATACTCAGCACAACGGTTTATCTTATCATATAATTCCAGGTCAACCTCTGTTTTATGGCCGAAAAAGGCAATAATAGCAACTGTTTCCTTAGTCCTGAGATGAAAGAGAATTTGATGGCATTTTTCTTTACAGGCAACAATAAAGTCCTTCTCAAGCCATTTTACTATTTGCTCCCCTTTGCCATTTTTGCAAATAAAGATGATTTCAGGTCTCTGGTGTGAATTTGTCATAGTTTTATTGGTTTAATGTATTGGCCATTAGGCGTTTACGTCACGTGCCTTTAACTTTGTTTTCAAAATGTATAAAATTGGAAAATTGTATTTATACACCTTCTGTCTCCGGTTTCTTGTTTCCGGTTTCCCGTCTTCCTTCATTTGGATAAGTCAGATTGCCATGTGTAATTACTTACTCAATTTTAACACTACACGAATTTTCTTCATTGTTCTATAATATTCAAAAACAACTGATTACTGTACACCGATTACCGATTCACAGTTCACTTATTACTGTTTACTACTCACTTTTTCACATTTTCACTTTTCCGGTCTCCCGTCTCCCTTCACCATAAACTTCTTCATGCCTCTGTATGAAATACTCAAAAGAATACTTCTGAGTGAACCACTCATTGCCCCTCTTTCCCATATTAATAGCTAATGCCTTATTCCTGATGAGTTGATTGATCTTGTCTGCCAGAGTTAGATGATCTCTTTTGGGGCTTATGAAACCTGTCGCTTTATCTAAAACAGCCATCTGATTTCCAGTATTAGTGGCAATAATCGGTTTTTTGTATGCCATAGCTTCGAGAAATGTGTAGGGGAGCCCCTCCCAAAGCGATGAATTAACCAGGACATCTATCACCTCGTACATTTTATAAATATCTTTGACGTAGCCCAGTGTTAATACGTTATTCTCTAAATTCAAATCACTTATCAGCCGTTTAAGATAATTCTTAAGCTCTCCGTCGCCTGCTATTAAAAAAACGGCCTTTTTATTGATTTTCAGTATTTCCCTTGCCGCAAAAATCAATGTTACCCAATCTTTCTGAGGAACAAGCCTCCCGATTGATCCAATCACGAAATGCTCTTCAGGTATGTTCAATTCTTTCCGGTATTTTTCAGTTTCAGCAAGGTGTTTGTATTCATTAAAATCTATAGCGTTATTAATGCTAAACAGCTTGGATTCCGGGCATATCCGGTTGCATATAGCTTCATTTCGTTCATTTTCTGAAACAATAATACCCGTTGTAAACTTTCCTAAAATCTTCTCAAGAGTTACAAAAAAAACTTTTCCATACCCGGCTTTACCTTGAAAATAGAAACAGTGTGGAGTATAAAAAATTTTTGGGGTTTTATTCATCCATGCTGCTATTCTAAACAATCCACCAGCTTTAGAGCTATGTGCATGTACAATATCAAACTCATTCGTCCTGATAATCCGAAAGAGTTTTATTACAGCCAAACTGTCATGAAGCAAACTGATGTTTTGCCTCATGGGGAAAATTGAAACCTTTGCACCTGCCATTTGCATCTTTTCTATCTCTCCCTCAATTTCACAGGATCGCAGGTTGGAAATGAGAACTGATATATCAAATTTAGCCCTGTCAAGCCGGGTAACCAGGTAAACCAAATGCTTCAGTGCGCCATCGGCTGCAGACTCCAAACCATATAAAATCTTAATTTTCCGCATAATACCCGTAAATAATTTTCTGACACTTAACGGTACCATCTTTTAAATTATACTCTTTCTCGATTAAGATAGATATCCCGAAAATTGGCAGTAAAACTATAGCTGATAAAGGGACTTATGATAACAGACAGGCTATATCGGTTGATATAAAGGCATAGTGCGCATGAAGATGTTGAATTTTTTTTTTCGCTTGATTGTATCAGCAAGCCAATATACAAAGAGCAAATCCCAAACCAACCTGCCGAATCCTGAAAAACTAAATCCTGAATGCTTAACAGAGTCTTATTGACTGAAAAACACTTATCTGCCTTATTAATAAACTGCAAAATCTTTGTTATTAAACAACCACATATAGGTTTCAACAGACAAAAACAAACCAAATACTGCCAAAATAATGAATACCACGAACTTACGAATTGTTTTTTATAGATTTATCTGTATTCAGAACCTTGGTGATATAAAGCATTAATAAGTACACCATACCAGACAATGTAAAAACTACACCCAATACACCCAGCTGCAGTATAAAATTTTCAGATACAGCATTATACAGATATCTTCCGAAAAGTGCCATTATTGTAAACATGATGGTCGAGGATAAGATTTTCACTAAAACCTCCCATAAACCGGAAGGCAAAAAATCTATTTTTCGCTTTAACAGAAACAACAATACAATATTTTTGATCCCTTTTTGTATCACAAAAGCTAATGCAATACCGGAATAACCTATAAATTGAATGAAAATCCAGGTTAAGATGATGTTTATGCATACACACATAATTCCTACAAATACCGGAGTTTTGGTATCGGCTTTTGAGTAGAAAAATATTACCAATATTGTCTCAATAGCAAAAAACACCAAGCCGGTTGAATAGATAAGAAAAGGCTTAGCTGTAAGCAAGGTGGAAGCTTCGTTGAATGCACCTCGTTGAAAAATAATCTCTATTATTGGGTTTGAATAAACCACAAAAAAGATGGAAACCGGTATAAACGCAACAACAATCCATTTTAAAGAATCCCTCAACAATTGTGCAAGTTTTTCATCCTTCTTTTCGACTGACAGTTGGGTAAAATATGGAAAAATGACGATACTGATTATATAAGGAAATAGTATAACCGGCAATTCAACAACTTTTTTGGCATAGCTTAATGCAGCAATTGCCCCCTCCTGTAAGTACGATGCAAACATATTATCAGCCAAACCACTGATCTGGGAAAAACTAACTCCCAGTAGAAGTGGCCATGTTAATTGCCAAATCCGCTTTTTGTATTTAGGTTTTATTTTAGTTTTGCGGAATGATATTTTTTTATACAGTTTTGTTAAATGAACCGCCAACCTACCTATTGACCCTATGACAATTCCTATGCCTGCACCTATAATCCCATACTCCTTGTAAAATAAAACCATGCAGATGATTATACCACCTTTAAATGCAAGCTCCCCTGAGGCAGGTAACACAAATATTTTAAGGCCGTTGAGGCTGATACTTGTTAAGGTTGAGAGCGCAAGAAAAATCCCGGCCGGAAGGGCTATACGGATAAGCTGATTGGCAAGTGAAAGCCTATCGCCTTCAAATCCAGGGGCGAAAATTGAAGAAAATGCCTGGGGACAAAATATCGCGACTATACTTAGTGCCAATGTTGCATACAAAATCCAACGAAGCACTTTATTAAATATCCCCCAGGCTTCTTTTTCTTTATCGTTACTATTGCAATCAAGAAATACATTTAAAAACCCCGGTTCTATAATTTCTCTGAAAAAGAAAAATATGCTTAAAACTATGGTTAATACCAATGTATATGCATCTACCTGATAACTGGTGCCAAAATAATTGGCGAGGATTAACTTTTCAACATATCCCAATACTTTTACAAGTAAGGTAATAAATAATATACCCGCAGAAGATTTTATTATACTGTTTGACAACAAAAAACTTATGTTTAGAAATTTCCTGATCATTCCCTGCCTCCTGTTTCCTGATTTTCCTTTCCTAATTCCTCATATATCGCCATAGTCATCTCAGCTGCTTTTTCCCATGTAAATTGTTTAACCCATTTTATACCTTTTTCAATATATTCTTCTCTTAGATTTTTGTTGCTTATTAAACGGCGCATACCATCAGCAATGTCCTCTACATCATATGGATCAACAAATAAGCAATTGCCTCCGGTTGTTTCTGGCAAAGCTCCGGCATTTGATGCCAACACTGGTGTTTCACAGGCCATTGCTTCTAATGGGGGAATGCCGAAACCTTCATAAATTGATGGAAACACGAATAAAGCTGCCATGGAGTATAGTACAGGTAACTCATTTTCCGGAATATATCCTGTGAAAATTACTTTATCTCGTAATTTAAGTATTTGAACAGTCTGAAAAACATTCTTGTAGTTCCAGGCTTTTTTACCTGCAATTACCAATTGATGTGTGATTTGATTTGTATTAAGTAGCCTGTTATATGCTTTTATAAGCCTTACTAAATTTTTTTTTGGCTCTATATTTCCCACAAAAAGTATATATTTTGGAGATATACCGTATTGAGAAATTATTATGGAGTTTATTGTCCGTTTAAAAATCTTTGAAATTCCTAAAGGAACAACGGTAATTTTATCCGCTGGAATTTTAAATCGGGTAATTATATCCCATTTAACAGTCTCGGAACCTGTTATCAATTTATAAGCTTTTTTTATTGAATAAGGAAGGAATAGTCTAAAATACAGCACTGATTCCCATTGGCAAAGCTCTGGATAATCAAATGTGATTAAGTCATGTACAAAAACTATTGAAGGAGATTTTATAAAGCAGGGTAAAAGGTAATTAGGGGAATGATAAACATCAAACCTATTATGTAATAAATAGCGGGGTAAATAAAAGTTTTCGTTGAATATTCTAACTATTCTAATATAAGCTTGAGACCGGAGAATAGAGAACGGGAAATGGGAATTACTATCTACCTGATATAGTTGAGTTTCTATATTACTATGCTCATTTTCTTTTATTGCTCCATAAAGGAGTTTTGCATAATACTGAACACCAGAATTGAATTTACCAATTTGTAGCCCATTTATTAGGATTTTCATAGTACAAATGTCGAAATACTAGGTGATGTTGACTTTTTAATCTCTTTTAGCCCAAGCTACAAAGTATCAAAGAGTTCTTCCATTTCTCTTACATACCTTTCAATATTGAATTTTTCAACCACTCTTTGTCTGCCTGCTTTTCCCATTTCAATTCGCAAATCTTCATTTTCAATTAATTTCATGATTTTGTCAGCCAGTTCGGTATAATTATGTGGCTCAACCAAATAACCAGTCTCACTATTTACAATAATTTCGGCCGGGCCACCACAATCATAAGCAACAACTGGTTTTCCCATTGCCATGGCTTCTATTAACACTCTTCCAAAAGGTTCATTTATTGCAGTATGCACTAATATGTTGATGATCGACATTAATTCTTTCATATTCTTAATGTAACCTAAAAATGATATTTTTTCTTCAAGGCTAAATTGCTTAATAAAATTTATTAACTTTTGTTTATATTTTTTCTCCCTACCGGATAAATCATCACCAACAATAAGAAAATGAACATTATTATATCTTTCAATTATTATTTTTGCCAGTTTAATAAAATCCAACTGATTTTTCCATTTTGTAATCTGAGCTATATGGGCGATAAGAATTTCATTATTAGCGCATTCCTTAAATAATGTTGGATTCCAACTATCAGGATTTACTCCTCCGGATATGTGATGTTTCTTTAATTCGGGAGCAATAACTTTTCTATGGATGAATTCAGAAATGGTTATTAATTTATCACTTTGATTCATTAATATCCTTCTGAATAATGTTATTCTAATATTATCACGAATATGCCAGATATTTTTTACACCTGTAAGAAGCGATAAGATTAAACCATAAATATGAGCTTTTTCTGAATTCGCATAAATAATATCAATTTTATGTTTTTTGGTAATTTTTATCAAATAAACAGTAGAAAAAATAATACTAAAAACAAAATGAATTAGTCTAAATGGATTTAATGTATTATAAAACCATACAAATGGCAGATAATAAGCTATATATTTTTTATATATTAGATATTCTTTAAGGTTTTTTGATAATGCGAATATGTATTCATACTTCTGATTGGTAATTTCAACAAAATCTTTTAAGGTGAGTTCAGCTCCACTTACAAAAAAGGAATTACAAATTATTAAAATTCTTTTTTTCACAATAAATTAATCTTCCAATCTATTTAGGATTTAATAAAGTATTTATTATATCCCAAGATATACCTTTTTTGAATGGAGCATCTAAAACAAATTCTGACATTTCATCTGCATTATTTGTCCAGTTTTTACCTGAAAAAGTTACCCACTGGATTAATGTACTACCTTTTGCTTCATCAATATTATTAACAGAAATGGACAATCTTATATTTTTATTCATGAATAATTCCGACTTTCTACAATACTCAATATCTTCAGGATTCCAAAAATCCCATAAAATAGTACTTATTTCATAAACTGTAAGTTCAAATTGACCGTCTAATACAACTTTTTTCTTTCCACCATAATCAAGATATTTAAACTTATTTGCATACCATTGAGGGCCATTATTTAATTCAAATTTAAAAGTTGTATCATTTAAAGGCACAGAATAATTGAATTTAATCGTATTATATGTACGTTCCATATTCTTACCGTACATTCCTCCAAGATTATCCGGATTTATTGCTACTTCTATATTAGCATTAAGAAGTGATTTTCCCTCAATTGAAATATGATCAATACTTGCTTTTTTTTGCAATATTATTGCCAGGATATAAATCCTATTCTTAACATCATTCCACCCAACAATAATTTTACATTTACAACTATAATTGTCATTATTATTTCCATTTAATCTGTTAGTCATAAGTTCGGTTGTGATAAAATATTTTTCTGGTATCCAATTCCAATCGGATGTGTCACCATCCATCTTCATTTCTAAAAGATTATCATCAGATATGTATACTGCTCTATATTGGCTTAAAACTAGAACATTCAGAAATATCGTTAATATTAGTATAAGAATGCAACGTTTCATGTTTAAAATAATCTCTCGTGTTAAAAATTATATACCATTTATTATTTCGTTATTTAAAATCCATAAATTATTTGACTATTATAAATTTATTAATTATTAGTTAGTTTAATCTTTTATTATTGATGAAGAGTATAATGATAATTTTATATTAACATGTAGATTATTCAATATGTCACTGTTTGCATATATAGGAAATTCATTTATTGCTTTTTGTAGGACATTATTTAGCCTTTCCTGATTAATTGTTTTCACTGCTTTACGGATTAGCATATTTAATTTCTCATCATCTGTTTCAAAAGGGACTATTTGTATTTCAGATTTATAATATAACTCGGCTAAGAGCCAGTTTTTATATTTTGCTATTTCTTCCATAAATACAGGATTATCTTCTATTGTTTCTTTTTCATATAGGGTCAACCATAATTTGTTAATAATTAATTCATTGAAATAATCTCTACGAGAAGATAGATTTAAAAATTTTTTTCGTTCAATTTCTGGTAATTGAAATATCATTTCTCTCAATTCACTAATTGATATACTTATTTTGTTCAAAGTTCCAATGAGGTCATCTTCTTTAAAAACAGGATATATTAAATCAAATGAATTACCTATTATATCAATTGATTTCAAGAGTTGATAATTTATTTTAAGTTCAGAATTAATATCTGCATCTCGTTTTGCTATATATTTAATCATTTGTGTGGTTAAATTATTATTTTGGATTTCGATTCTGGTTTCAGGAGTCAATTTATTCAGTTCCTCTACAAAATCTCCGAGGGTAATACTCCAATACTTATAATTTGCTAATATTTTATTATCATAATTTGTATTACTGAGTGGAATTTCCATGCTTTCAATAATAGTAAAGTTTAAACTCAATTTGTCAAAATCCGGAAATTTTTCAGGAAATAACCATTGGTTTAATTTTTCTGGTTTATTATTAGCTAAATTTTTCTCATTTTTAATTAATAAATTATTTGCCTTATTTTCCTTTGGACAGGATTTTATTTTATTATTTAATATTTCCAGGATTGAATTTGTATTCTTCTTTTCGAATTCATCCCTTATCCAGTTGGTTAAAAGTTCAAGCGTGTCCTTAGTGGCACTATTATTGATCTTATTACAAATAATATTCTTATAATCTGATATATGATTAAATTGAGAAGATTGATTATCATTTTTCTTGTAAGAATTTAATAATATTAATGTCGCCATTGCTTTTTTTCGCGTTGACTTATTTCTAAATAGGCTTTGAATCTCGACAGGAAGAGTATAAATTAACTTTCTGATTTCTTCAAAACTAATTGATTGTCCGTATAATTCAGCCACAATATTACTCTCAATTTCCTTTTTATTTAATAAAGGAGGAATTGAGAAATCAATATATGACAGCAATTTCTCATTACATTTAATAGATTTTTTAAGTTTATATTCGTCTAAAAATAAATCCCCCCTCGCCAAAGATTTTGACATTAAACGATTTAATATAATTGAATTATCGTTTAAATTACTATTTGAATGTTTTATAGATTGTAAAAAACGTATTACAAAAAAGGCTGACTTCGTTTTGATTATCCTAACCTCATTATCTTTCATATTATTGACTATGTGAATTACTTTATCTGTTAATAAAGCTGATCTCACCGAAATATTTTTATAAAAACTCAAACCACAACTATCCCACTTAATAGATAAAGGATTCCCTAATAAGTCGGTTATTCTTGCTCCACCAATTAAATTCTCATACATTAATTTAGATAAAGCTTTATGTTCTCTTGGGATACGGATATAATCTATTTTAATATCGTTTTGGAAGTAATTCTTAATTTTTTTTATATTATTAAATGATATTTTATTTTTCTTACATCTCAAATATTTACTTTGTTCAACAATTAATTGTTTCCTGTGAAGTAAGTCGTTGTCTATGTATTCTATATTATTTTCATAATTGAACTTTTTTGCAAATTCAATTAATAAACCTGCGCTTATATAATTATCTAACACTATTAAACCTAATTCTTTCCGTGTAAGCTGTTCTTGAGATTTTGATAACTTCTGAAGTTGACTATGAAACAATTGTTGATTAATAGTAAACTCTCCAATTTTTATAACAATTTTTTCATTTAATGTTTTTTCGTATAAACAATTTTCGATAAAAAAGCATAACAAAAAGATTGGTATAATTAATACTTTTGATTTTTGCATAATATCTAAAAAATAAAGGAAATTATAACTGATCTTTTATTGTAATTATATATAAAAATATTTTTGCTTTTCCAATTCCTGAATATCCTAAAGCCATGTTAGTTGAATGAGATATTGTATTGTCATAATATTCAAATATGTTATTATCGTCAATACTAATGGTCCATTTGTTTTCAATTCGTAATATTTTGATATTATTACGATTAATAATATTATTAAAAAATATTGTTTTAGTTATTTCTTCATTGCACCTAATAATAATCTTATCAATTGATATTAAAAAATTACACTTAGTTAATTTTCTATCTTCACTATTGAATTCAAGAATAACATCTACATCTCTTGGCACATTACTAGTTTTAATGCTAATTTCAAAATTATTAATCAAAGGATGTTTATAAATCAATTTTGATGTTTCAAAAATATTCTTATACAAGCATGAATAGAATCTTGTTTTATCAGTAGTTATTCCCTTATACTGTATAACCCCATCTTTTGAAGGTAGCCAGTCAGCATAACTTTTTGAAATACTTCCCATCTTATCAAATAGATGATAATTAATATCTTTGATAACTTTTTCATCTTTAATATTTACCTGAGAAACCTCAATGTCATCAAAGTCTGCTCCACTTTGGGCATTTGTCCAGAATCCTATTTTCCCTTCTGAATAAGTTTTATCATAAGTGCTAAGAACCAAATTATTATCAATAAAAGCTTCGATTAAACCATTATTACTATTTATCTCTAAATTATACCAGTAAGCTATACCATGTAATAATAAATTGGCTTCCTTTTCACACAACAAAATTTCTTTTCCATATTTATATTTACAAATTTTATATTTCCATACTTTATCTTCTTTATACCACTTAAAACAATAATAATGTCCTTCGTCCTGATAATTAAACAATACCCCTATATCACCCATGTTGTTAACTTTTGCGGCAATACTTATTTTATAATTTTCCCAAAAATAATCACCAAATAGTAAGATTGCATCTTCACTACCTTTAGGAATTATTCTTAATCCATCAAAACCATCGTTTGTTAACATATATTTTCCACTATAAATCCAACTGTTTCCCCTACCCTCTTTTAACCTTTTAAAATAATTTTTTGAAAATTCAGGGCGATCATTAAATACTTTATATTTTGTTCCGTGAAAATTTTCCGAGTAATAAAAATTTTCATTATAGGTAAGTGCAATATTGTCAAAAATTATATCTCCATTAGCTGAACTAAAACCAACGTAATTTCCTAATAATGCTGAATCAGAATACTCTATAATTTTTCTTCCATTAAGTTTAATAAGATATGAGTTATTTTCTTTTTTTATTGCTATATCAGAAAAATTATTCCCTATAAAAAACTGATTACTTAATATCTGTTTTGAATATAGCGCTTCACCATTAAACATATGAGTGAATAATGCAATTTTATTATTTACAGATAATGAAATAAAATTTTTTTCATCTGCATAATTAATAAAAACATTGAGCTGATTATTTAATAAATCAGCAGTTCTGTATGCTAACCTAAATATATATGAATTTTGTTTTGAAAGTTTTAACATTGCTCGTTCGTCGCAGTCACTGCATTTAGTTAGTAATAATGCTGAGTTGTCTTCCCTATCTTTAATAATTCGCCAAAGTTCATTTGTAGTAAAAATGAAACTTTTTGGGATGAGTCCATTTTCAAAATCAAAAAAGAAATCATTTGATAATCCATCTTCTAAAGGTATATAAGAAAAATCCGCCGTTAATAGAAATTTGTCTATACGGGAATCCTGTTCCTGATTCCACAGAAACAATTCATAATTTCCTTTCTTAAGCTTAAAAGTAGGCCCTGTAAACCAATGCCATTGATTAGTAATAGGGGTTTCTCCAATTTTTATCATGGTTGAATTGTCCAATGAAATCCGAAAGGAATTGGCACACACGTGTGGCCAATTACCTCTACCCCAGAAAACATAATTTCCATCTTCTTTTATCCAAACAAAATACTTTGCATAACCCTCATTCTTAAGATGTCTGCCCGTTGATACAATTCCTTCGTTATTTGAAGCGCCCTCCATTTCAATTATTTGAAGTGGTTCTACCACAGTTTTCGCATCTTCAGCTTCTATCCATATATATTCATCTACACCTGTCGTAATAATAGAAGTGATAGTAATAAATATTATACTTAAAAAGCAAATTAGATTTACAAATAATTTTTTTGAAATATTATCAATTTTATAAATTCCCATTTAAGGATTTATTTTTATAAAATGACAAATAAATGATAAAAATAAAAGGCACAAGAATATCTGTAATTAACAAAAAAACAAAAAGGTTTTCAATTAAAAGTGCCACAACACATCCAAATAATCCTAAATAATAAATACCTTCTTTTGTATATAAGAATATCTGTTGTTTCGTATTTTTTAAAATTGAAAAAAGTAACCATAATAATGAAGTTAATCCTAATATACCCATTGTTGAACCTATGATTAGATATCCGTTATGCTGGCCAGGTTCTGCAGTATTTACTTTTGGTAAAACATTATAATATGTACCAATGAGTTTTTGAAAATTTCCTGCTCCGACTCCCAGTAAAGTGTTTTCAGATATCATGTTAATAGAAGCTTGCATCTCCAAGTAGCGATTCTTAATGTGTTTTTGATTCTCCATATCCTTGTATCTTTCGCCTTTTTCGGGTTCATTGATTTTTATAGCAAAAATCTGATTTGATGTGATATGTATATAGTTTTCACTCAGATTTTTTAAAAATAATGTCGTTTTTCCAGAGTTTTTGATTAACTGAAATCTGCAATAAAAGTTTTTATTTATACTTCCTTGCTCATAAATAGAGGCAAATTCAAGAATAGTTTTGAAGTTCTTTGATGGTAAAATAAAAGGGTATAAAACTCCTAATAGAGTTAAAATTACAAAAAACCGTATGAGTGTCTTTTTCCCTAATATACAGGAAATTATAGTTATACTAATCAGTATAGAAAATAAAGCACTTCCTGATGTTAAAACAACAATAGAAAGACTTGTTAAAAATATCATCCAAATTTTCCGAATCTTGTGTGTGTGTAATAATTCTATATATATTACCGGAACAACCATACAAAGAAAAGCACCAAGAATATTGTGATTCTTAAATAATCCACAAACGAGGTAAACATCACTATCTAATATAGTATGCTGTACAAACGCAATTATTAATATTATACTTGATGTAATAAAAAAAGTATTTTTTATTGTGAAAATATCTACATTTTTAAGATTATTAATTATCAGTAAATAAAATAAAATGAAATAATTCATCATTTGTAATATTTCTTTTGCCCATTCACTAATTGAAAAAGCATTTACGAAGGATAAAATTCCAATTCCTACAAAAACTAAGATTTGTATTTGAGGAAATTTAATCTGTCCATATTCTCTATACTTAATAATTTTAATAATCCAAAGAATGGCTAGTATTCCAATTATAAGGTCAGCAACGGAGAAATTTATTGAGATCAATGGATGCCCTGGATCCTGGGGAGAAATTAAAGCAATATTTACCGTAAGAGGGAAAATAAATAAAGTTGATAACAATCCGTAATCAATTATTTTCTGAAGTGTTTTTTTGGTTTTCATTTAAAATATTTTACCCTTGAACATAAATCAGGATAGATGAGAATAAATTGATCCGTTCCTATTTTTAAGTCAGTTAAGTACTGTATCTTACAACCGGATTATAATATTAAGTTAAGTAATACCGTGATACACAAACTGGAAATTAATCCCATATTGACTTGCCTAAGCTTGACTTCATCTTTGGTAAAGTGTATTACAATCAGTAGAATTATTACATACTTAAAAATCTTACTAAATAACTGAATATTAGAATCAAAATTAAACTTATAATGAAAATATAGAAAAGGATAAAACGAAACTATAAACATTAACAGAGCAACACATGAACAAAAGAAATATCGGATAAATGGATGATTAATAATCTGTATTTTTTCTTCAATTATTATTTTTATTAGAAATATAAAGGTTCCAATAATTAAAAAAATAGTTGATAAAGGTATTCGCCATGTTGTTATGATTGATAGATTGAATTGTCTTATGAAATTAACGTTTTCGGTATTATCATAGATTATCATAAAAAATATTGCCAAAATTATTTGTATATTATAAATTTTCAATCGATTCTTCCATTGAAGATAGTGAAGCCCTATTAAACCGGCTATAAATAGAATAAATAAGATTATCCATTTATCAGATATATTTTCATATGAATAAGGTAAAATAATAATAAATGAAAATAAAATTAATCCAATTATCTTATCAGAAACTTTTCCCATATAATATTTCGATAAATTAGGAGATTTGATATACACTAATCTCTCCCTATTAGAATCTTTATGACCTGAGAAAATGATTAAATAAATCTTGAATTTTCAGCTGGATTAAAAAAAAACCCTCGTCAATTAGCAAATTGCTAATGACAAGGTTTATGTAGAAATCATTGAATCAGTTGCTTAAAGTGTATATCGAAATATAAATTTCAAATCTTAATTGTCAATTCAAAATCTAAATTAAAATTAAACACATATTTAATACTTTACAAGATTTAATATCATACAATTCCAATACATAAGCTGAATACAATCATATTCGGGTTAATTTTTCTCATAACTAGGTAAAAATAGAACATATTAAAAATCATCTTATCATATTTTTATCTTTTTTAATTTATTCAGTCTCTGATTATTAATTTATTAATTGAAAATTACATTATATGTGTAATAATGAATAACTATTTTTTTCTATCATCTCCATAATATATTTTCTTCTTCCCTTTGCTACTTTCAATGTTTTTTGGTTAACTAATAATAATTCATAATTCAATGAATCAAACGATTTTATATAATCGAAATTAACCAGCAACTTTGCATGACATCTAATAAATCCAAAGCCGTTTAATATATGTTCAAATTTCTTTAAACAATGTTTTGTTTTAATACAACAATCATCGTTGAAAATATAAATATCTGTACATCTCTCATTAGCAACACAACATACTATATCAGAAATATTTAATATACACAAATTCTGTCTTGTCCTGACACATAATTTTTTTAACATCTTATTTTTCATGATTTAAATTATTATTGATATTAAATACTATCATCTATATATTAATACCAAAAAACATATAAACGTTACCCGTAATTTTCATTTTTTTATTAACAATCTGAATGTAACCTTTGTAAATTGAAGTAAATAAATATGTTACAAATTTTAATTTTTAACCATCAAGATTAAGTTAGGGTATTGGTTTTTTTCAGAATTACAAAAAAAGATAGGTTAAAAACTATTAGAATTGTAACTTTTTCTATAAATTATATAAAATTTTAAGTCATTTACTTATTTGTTCTTTAATTAAGATTTTTTATTGAACAAATAAAAATTTAAAATTAATATTAACCACAAAAGTCATTTACAACATAAGTCGCCTGATCCATGTCAATTATTTCTTAATAGCTTTCAATACATTTGTTACTGACTTTGGAGAGTTTTCCTTCGCTATAGATAATTGTTGAAACTTCTGGTATCTGATATATTTTAAAAAAGAATGTTAAAACGGATTTATTGGCTAACCTGGAAAAAAGGAGGGATTACTCTAATTTTGCTATCGGAAAATGAAGATACTACTTTATTAATGCAGCTGACTGTTGTATACGGCTAAGCTTGGTCAATTAGCTTGTATGCTATCAACAAAAATACTAATTCGCTTAAGTTGATGTATTAAATTATTCGGGCATTAAGAAGGCATTATCACTGTGAAAAGCTCTATCAAATGCTCTTACTTAATCAAATCTATATATTTTTTTTTAAACAACCAAATTTTGAATTATATTTTTTTATCAAAGTCTGGTTTACTCTTAATAATAAGACTGGCTGCAGATTTATTGTGGTTGATGCGTATAATTAAAATCAAGCAAAGAATTTTTACCTTAAAAATGGATTCAAGTTTTTACTGAATTCTGATATTATAAATCACACAAGAAATATATATTTCGATCTCATGAGCTTCAAACCTGAGAGTTAATGCCTGCTATAAAAAGTATGCACTTTAAGCATCCGGACATTCCAATCCTTTACGTATTTAATGTATTTTAAGAAGCGCAACTCAGTTCGATATTGAAAGTAACGGATTTAAATAGAAAAAAGGCTTACAGCTTATTCTCCCTTCCTCTTTATCTTAACAGTTAACCCAAATATTAAAGGAGGCGCCGAACCTATTGATACCATAATCAATTTACTATCGAAAATAATGAGTTTCCCAATGGTTTTCAGGTATCCCGGTATATCACGGTTTTATTCTGTACCGGTTCCGGAGGCTAAGTGATTGCGACTGCCCCGGGACAAAGGTCATTGCTGAAAAAAACTTATTAAATAAAGTTTCGCACTTTTTTAGCTTAGTTAAAATCAACAAAAATCATTCTAATCGGGGGCTGTCACATAAGTCAAAATATGTTCAAGCAGAATGAGGCTTGTCAAATTCATACGGATATTCTTTGCCATTATTAAAATTCTCAAAATGACGGGTTGTACCGGATAAAGTATAAGCTAAGAAACCTGACCATTGTCTATAGATTTTCCTTAATAAGAGCTCTATCCCGGTAGAACGGCCTTTTCCGTTCAGTTCAATCCCGTTCAACGAACCTGTGATCTCCCTGTAACCCTGTTTTAAAGCTGCAAGCCGAAACATGCTCTTATAGTATTAATTAACCTCAGCATGAAACATTTGTTCCCTGAAGGCACCCTCCCACCCTAAAGAAAGCTGTTAAGATACCGATGGTGGCAGAAATTCATTCGATGAAATCCAGATTTCCCTGTTGTTTACTGCCCTGTCTGTTAATAACATGTGATTATGCTGGCGAACATTCATGTATGTCAGGTTAAGGGATTGTTTCGGGGAAATAGCAGATCCGGAATCTTAGAAAGTTTAAAGATGTTTGGAGGGCCATACTCAAACAGCTTCGCAAATTGGAAAGATGTAAATAAATATCTTCGGAACCCATGGCGCCTCCTTTATGACATTAATTTTACCATGAAATTTTTATAGTAAAACATTACCGGTTTTACTTTTAATAAAAAAGATTAACAGGGAATGCTATAAATTGAGCAAGATATATCTTTAAAATATCTGATAAAAATCACTAACCCTATTTCACCACCAGACCTGTTCCCCGTTCTCATATACAAAGATCCTTTCTTCTTTTCCTTCCGTATGGTTTCGTAATAAAACTCAATGGTAAAACAATAACCGTACCCTAAATTCAGACATATATTATCTGCGCATTATCATTTTAAGTTAATAACACGATAATATTTGTCAATATCATGATAAGTATAATAAGTCGGGATATAATTAAAAGATTTTCTATTCCCTCCCCGCACAGAACAAACCCACAAGATTCCATGCCGCATTCCTGATCAGCTCACGGGCATTTTTCAATGCCTGAGTAAGCTCCATCGGGCCTGTAGTAATTGAAGCAGCATAGCAAACCGGCAAGGACTGTAATTGTTCAGGGCTGAGAAGCATTGAACCGGCTAAAGCGGCAACAGGAATATTATGTAACCGGGCGATCTTACAGACACCATGAACAACTTTTCCCTGAAGTGTCTGTATATCCATCTTCCCTTCCCCGGTAATGACAAGGTCAATGCCTTCCAGGTGTTTTTCGAAACCTGTTTCTTCCATCACCAGCTTTACACCGGGTACCAGTTCGCCGTTAAGCAATGCCATCAGCCCTGCTCCCAATCCCCCTGCAGCACCACTTCCGGGAATATGTGAAACGTCTCTCCCGGAAAATCTTTTTAAATGAACAGCAAAATTTTTCAACCCTTCATCCAGTATTTTAACTTCCTTCTCCCCTGCCCCTTTTTGCGGTCCATAAATAAATGCCGCTCCATTCTTGCCGTATAATGGATTCTCTACATCACAGGCGACCCTGATCCTGATTTTACCGGATAAGGATGAAAAATCAGCAGGTTTCTTTATTTCGCGTACTTTAATAAGGTTTTCTCCCACAGGATCAAGAACTTTCCCGTCTTCACCGGTAAACTGAAATCCCAATGCAGCAGCCATCCCCATACCTCCGTCTGTTGTGGCTGAGCCGCCAATGCCCATAATAATAGAATCCACTCCGTGATTTATTGCATCCAGCAGTAATTCACCGGTACCAAATGTGGAAGTGATCATGCAATTTCTTTCTTCATCCTTTAATAGTTCAAGTCCTGAAGCAGCTGCCATCTCCATAAAAGCAGTTTTTCCATCCCCTGAGATACCATAGCTTGCTTTGATCTTTCGCATCAGCGGATCATGAACAGGAACAGTATGCATCGCACCTCCGGTGTTGGAGGTCAGAATTTCAGCAGTGCCATTTCCACCATCTGCCATGGGGATGGTAATAACATCAAAATTGCTGTTATATAAAAGGATTCCTTCCCTTATTGCATCGCATACTTCTGCAGCAGTAAGAGAATCTTTGAATTTGTCGGGAGCAATGAGTATGTGCATGGTGTTAAAAGTGACGGGTGACGGGTGACGGGTGATACAGGAACAAAGGGATCGAGGGATCAAGGGGACGAAGGGACGAGTGACTATGTGACGGGTGACAAGGAAGTTATCTTGGTATCGGGTAATTAAAGGGATCAGGGGATCCGGGAATTAAATTTGCAAGTAACTGAGAATTTATCCTGTTAAATTTACAATTATTTGTACCGCTTACTACTCATTAGACGCACAACCGTGCGTCTCTACTCATTTACTCATTTACTCATATACTCAATCCCTCGATCCCCTTGATCCCTCGATCCCTTTGATCCCTTTGATCCCTTTGATCCCTCCATCATCCCGGCATCGGCAAACCATGCTCATGGTCCGGCATTTCAGGATATTCAGGCAAACTTAAACCGCTAACCAGGTCGCTGATCATGATTTTGTTTCCTGATTCGAAAGATTTATTGGCAGCTATACCGGTTAAAATGGAATAAGCACCTGCTCTTTGATCGGCACAACGGAAATATTTATCATTCTTCCTGCCTGGTGTAAAAATATCATGCAGCATAACATCGTCACCTCCGCCATGATCTCCTAAAGCTTCCCATACTTTCTCCCTGTACGGTTCCCCTCTCAGAGGTATGATCTGGATATAGGTTTCCCCTTCCTTGATCCCTCCCTGTACACCACCATCACCGCTGATATAAAGCTGTTCCTCCATTTTATGTTCAAGTCTTCCCTTCGTGCCGTTAAATACAACATAATAACCTTCCCACGCGTTAAATGCATTCAATGAATAGGACAAAGTGGTTTTGGTATTATATTTAACGATAACATTCATTGTATCTTCAATGTCGATTTCAGGCCTGAACACACAACGATCACGGAAGTAATTATCATATTTTTCATTATCCAGGTAAAGTTCCTTGAATGATGGATTAGCTGCCAGATCCAGTCTGAATCCGCATTTTTCTTTTTCGGGGCAATCGAAACATCTTTCATGATAACTTTCTAAACCGAATCTTTTTGCCATTTCAGGTGTATAAAAGTCTCTTTTACCGCTTGCCTGTACCTCAACGGGGATCGCAGAGAGCCACCAGTTAATAAGGTCAAAATGATGTGTTGCTTTGTGAACCATCAGTCCACCTGAAAATTTCTTCTGACTGTGCCATCTTCTGAAATAATCGGCACCATGGTGAGTATTCAGCATCCAGTGAAAATCGACAGATAAAATATCACCAATAACTCCTGTCATCAGCAGGTCTTTAACCTGTGTGCGGGGTGGTGAATACCTGTAATTGAAGCTTACAATAACCTCTTTGCCAGTTTTCTTCTGTGCATCGATGATCATCTGGCATTTTTCATCTGTAGTAGTCATAGGCTTTTCGGTTATCACGTTGCAACCCAGTTCCATCGCCCTGATGATATACTCATGATGAAAAGCATCAACGGTTGTCACAATAACAGTATCAGGTTTTGTTTCACCAATCATTTTATCGAAATCCTGTGCCAGGTAAACGGGTACATTGCAGTTCCAGTTTTTCAACGCCCTCTTCTGATAAAAATCAAGTCTTCCCTGGTTAGTGTCGCAAAAACCCACTACTTCGGCATGTTCCCTGTATGTGTCGAAAATCGCTTTCTGCCACATTTGCGTCCGTCCGCCGACACCTACAATTGCATATCTTGTTTTTCCCTTTGTACCGGTCATACAGGATCCAAGAACACTACCCGATAGCAGTACACCAGAACTGCCTATTGAAGAGACTTTTATAAAGTCCCTTCGTGTTAATTTATTTGCTTCTTTATTTTCCATAGGATATAAATTTATTATTAAATTTTTTCCAGTGATTGTGATTCAAATTTTGGAAAGACAAGATAGGGAAAAAAGGTGGTTTTCCGAAGATAAAAAATATTTTCTTTGTGTGATTCTTTGTTATCTCTGTGAAACTATGTGCAACAATGTTTTGCACCGGGAACACAGAGATAAGGTACAGTGATCTACAGAAAAAAAACTTAAAATTGGAACCTTGAGTTTACCCCGAAAAATCATTTCCTCCTAAATTACTCATTTCGATCGTGAGATTACTTCACTTAGTTCCCCAGGGGGGACTTTTTAGCCGGCTGAAAACCATCACTAACTCCCCCTAAATCCCCCAAGGGGGACTTTTTAGCCGATGCATAATCATTACTTCAATACTTTTAATAAAATTACAAGTTCATTTTGCCAACATTAGACCTTTCTTTGTCCTCCCCCCTGGGGGAGTCAGAGGGGGAAAACTGTCCTTCCCGTTGCCAAATGGCTCAAATATAGGAGATTGGGGGTCAAAACTATTGAAAGTTGCAATTAAAACTTTTCGGAGTAGTATCAAGCTTTAAAAATATTTTGAGTCCTTACAGTATCTCCGATATCTTCACCGGGCGTTTTTCCTGGTGTGACTTTTTAGCAGCGAGTCCGACCACAACCGACATTAGTCCATCTTTTCCTGTTACCGGTAATGGCTTGTTATTCAATACCGCATCACAGAAGACTTTCATTTCGTTGGTGTAAGAGTTAAGATATCTTTCGAGGAAGAAATACAACGGGAGAGAACACTGCACTCCTTCTACAGTATATAACCTGTGAGTGTCGGGGAAATCATTATCTGCATAAGCCATTCCCTTGCTTCCGAAAGCTTCAAGGCGCTGATCGTACCCGTACACTGCCTTACGGCTGTTGTCAATAACACCGATAGCTCCGTTTTCAAAAGTTAAAGTGATAATGGCAGTATCCACATCACCAGCTTTCCCGATAGCGGGATCTACCAAAACTGTAGCTTTGGAATATACTTCAGTGACCTCGCTGCCCATGATGAACCTGGCCATGTCGAAATCATGAATGGTCATATCGAGGAAAATACCACCCGAAACAGCAACGTATTCTGCAGGAGGTGGTGCAGGATCACGGGAAGTGATTTTCAGCACATGAGGTTCGCCGATCTTACCTTCAGCCACCATTTGCCTTACTTTCATAAAATGGGGATCAAATCTCCTGTTAAAGCCAACCATTAATTTAACCCCTGCCTTGTCAACCGCATCAAGAGCTCCCTTTATAACCTCCAGTGAGAGATCAATAGGTTTTTCACAGAAGATATGTTTCCCTGCCTTTGCTGTGTCAACAATATAAGGAGCATGTGTATTTGTTGAGGAACAAATGATCACTGCTTCTACCTCAGGATGGTTGATCACATCCATGTGATTGTCAAATACCGACTTAATTCCGTATGCCTGGGCTGTTTCCTTTGCGCCTGCGAAGTTAATATCAGCAATTGCCACGACATCTGCATTTGGCACATTCTGTACAAGAGTTGCTATGTGCACTTTCCCGATACGCCCTGTACCGATAACTCCAAGTTTGAGTTTTTTCATGTTACTAAATATTAAATTGTTGTAAATAAATATGTGATATAATCAACTAATAAAGTATATTTTAATTTTAAACCTTGAGTTTACTCCGAAAAGTTTTAATTGCAACTTTCAAAGGTTTTACCCCCCCAGCCCCCTATAAGGGGGAGTGCCTAAAATCAGCAACTTGCAAAAAGTCCCCCTTGGGGGATTTAGGGGGAGATGACTTTGTGAATTAGGCTTAAAGTTCAATAAATAGCAAAATCAATACTACTTCATTTTAAATCAAGTTGCACCAGTACCGGGTTATGGTCGGATAAATACAGCTTATTCAGCATTTCTGCAATAACAGCATGTTTGCCGACTTTCACCTTCTCATTCACAAACACATAATCAATAATTCTCCTGTCCTCCATCGGTGTCCTGCCAAAATTGTGAGCGGTCCATTCCGGTCCATATTTCAGCGAGGCTATGGGACGGGAGTCTGCAAGGTAATTGCTCCTGCTTTTATCAGTGATGATTTTTACCACTTCTGTCTCAGGTACTGAATTAAAATCCCCGGTAATGATTACCGGAAGGTCTTTTGCTATTTCATCCACTTTTTTTACAAGAAGTTTTGCACTTTCCACCCTGGCAATGGGTCCTACATGATCAAAATGAGTGTTAAACACGGCAAACTTTTTCCCAGTGGTTCTATCTTTAAAAATTGCCCAGGTGACAATGCGGACGCAATCGGCATCCCAGCCTTTTACACCTGCAGCAGAGGGATCTTCGCTTAGCCAGAAAGTGCTGCCATCCAGCAACTCAAATTTATCTTTTTTAAAAAACAATGCGCAGAATTCTCCGCTTTCTTTACCATCATCCCGTGCAACTCCAAGGTAATCATAATCCGGAAGAGAGTCCAGAAGGTCTTTTAATTGAGTTATCAAAACTTCCTGGGTGCCAACAATATCAACATCATAGAACCTGATCATATTAGCAGCAAAGTCTTTCCTGTAGGGCCAGAAGTTTTCTCCATCCGCATCAGGATTATTGTTGTTGCGGATGTTATAGGTCATGACATCTATTGTCAACTGCTTTTCAGTGCAGGATGTTGCCAACAGAAGGATCCCGGTAAATGCTATGAAAAATAATCTTTTCATTTTTAACTTATTATATTTTAGAATACTTGCTTTCTTTTGTTATTATCCCTTTGTGGTACTTTGTGAAATCCTTAGTGTACTTCGTGGTTAAAATTTTTTACCACAAAGTTCACAAAGGATGTCACAAAGAAACACGAAGGATTATTCAATTATTACAATCGAATGTATATCAATTTTCTTTATTTCAGTTTTTAATTCTCCTTTAACATATTTATACTTCAATGGGATGTTATCCGGCTGAAGCATAAGCTTTTTTGGCCGTTTATCCAATCTCATTTTAACCTGAAGTGGTCCAACCGGTGGAATATCGTCAAATCGTGCCACATTTGTATTGGCATGTTCACCCGACATGTTAATAAGATGCAGGGCAATCTTATTATTCAATTGGTTTAGGGTTATCGCAATATGCTCAGAACCTGTTACTTCCACCATGGGTTCAGGAAACAATTCCCTTACCATGGAATGTATAAAATTACGGTAAACAGGATTTGACATTTTCAGATAATTACTTCCTATATTGAAATAAACAGCTGCAATTTCCCCTTTACCATATTTAGTTATGGTTGCAGCCGGTTGGTATGGAAAACGGAAATCCGGAACGGAAAATACTTTACCGCATGTTTCAACATCATTACCGGGAATAAAATCCCGGAAAACAGTATTTATCCCTGCCATCTGATCATCCCAGGCAAGATGCCTTGTTCCGGGCACAGATTCCTTTAGTTCGACATTCAACTGTCCGGAAAACATATTCAGGGTTTCAGCACCGATGATAAGCAAATTTCCTCCCTCATTTACGTACTGCAGTAATTCTTCTATAAATTCACTTTCAAGATATTGACATTCAGGAATTATAATTAAAGGATACTTATCCATTCTTCCTTTCAGATGATGTTCCATAAGAATTTCCACTGCATTCTGTTTGTCCAGAAGCATATTTAATATCCCTTTTATGGGATCATTAATTTTTGAGGAATTGTGATAAAGCCTTTCAGAATTCTTTTTGAAGTTTGCAGTGGAATATAGTAAAGCTATCTGCGGAACAGGGACGGATCCTTTACAGAATGGCTGTCTTTCCCGGCAAAAATCCGCCACCTCTTTCATCAGTCCGAAATTCCAGGGTTTTATTGATGCATCCCTGTTTTGCTGAAAATAAACCTGGTATCCTCCCCCCATGGAAATGACTGTTGCGGCGGTTTGCATCAGCTGGACAGGCGACTTTACAACAGATGTACCTGTCTTACCATCGTATGCAAAACTCCAGGCCATGAGATCCCATGGTTTTCCCTGCGGAGCGATGCAGCGCGCTTCATACAATCCGCTGTAGACACTATTGTTGGGAGTGAAATCCCCGGAGATAAAATCAATATTTATATCCACCGGTTCAGGCATAAGGGATGAGAAAGCCCAGTTACTGGTGATCTGAAAATCAGGATCATATTTATGCAATTCATCCACATAATGTCTTACATATTGTCTGAAAGATCTCCTGTTGAACTCAAAAAATTCATTCCATCCCTCATCATCCGGTGAACAGGGAACCTTTTTCATTCCCGTTTCATTAAGAAAAGCTTTTAACATATAATCACTGTAATCTAACTCCAGTGCCCAGCATTCACCATCTACCCATCCTCCATTAATCTCATAATTATCAATAAGTTCTTTAAACTGGGGAATAAGTATGCTATCAACATAAGGTCCTTTCACAGATGCTTTGGATGCACTGTGTTTCCCATTACTATCCAAAATTGCCCATCCGGGGTGTTTTTTTACTGCTTCACAATCATATAATCCCGAATAATGCACAAACAAAGTAACTCCGTTTTTACGGGTAGCGTCACGCCATACCGGGTACGGATCTTTAACAAAACCCGATGCGGGATAACCGACTTTTGTGGGATAACTTGATATGCCGGCATGACCCTTGCAGTCTATCTGTACATAATCAGGTTTCACCATGGATAGCATGCTGTCAAGCAGTTCATAACTCAGTGTCTCTCCAATTTTATTATCATAATAACCTGCATGAAAATCAAAATGAAGACCGAAAAAGCTATCTTCACGCCGCAATGGTTCTTTTATAGTTTTTTTTGAGGTAGTTGCACTCTCATTCTCTACACAGGAAATACATATCACAGTGCATATGAAACCAAGTGATAGAATATATTGTAATTTCATATAATGAGATGAATCAGGTTCATGTTTCACTTTATTACATCCTTTGTGTACTTCGTGACTTCCTTTCCGCGAGCGCTGAAGCTACTCTGCGGAGGCGCTGTGTACTTTGTGGTAAAAATTATAACCACAAAGTTCACGAAGATGTTTTAGAATATTTGTTCTCTTAACCACCCCGGCCTGTCGGTAGTTATTCCCTTTACTCCTAAATTCACCAGTCGTTTCGCTTCTTCAGCGTCATTGACTGTCCACGTCCATACTTCCATACCCAGGCTTTGAGCCAGTTTCATAACTTCCTCATCAACGATGCTATATTTAAGACTTATCCCATCCAGGTCAGATTCTGCAACTGTATTTATATTTTTCATTAATGCTTCAGTGTTATTGCAGAGCCAGTAACAAGCCTTTTTTGGGAAAGCCTTTTTTGTGTCGAGAATAGTCTGCAGATCAAAGCTTATAAACTGGTACTTTTTATTTTTACCATATTTTTTAAGGACTTTTTTCATATAGGGTATGACTTCGCTCTTGCATTTAATCTCAATAACCAGTTCTTTACCTGGAGGTAACAGTTCGAGTTCCTCTTCCAGGAAAGGTATCTTTTCTCCCTTATATTTTTCATCTTTGTATGAACCTACGTCCAAAGTACGCAATACTTCAGATGGAGTGTCCCTGATAACCAAATCCTTATCCTTACCTGCAGTTCTTCCTGTATGGGAATCATGCATAACCATAATACGGTTATCCTTTGAAAGGTAAATATCTATTTCAACAGCATCGGCATTAAGTTCCCAGGCGAGTTTTGCTGAAGCCAGGGTATTTTCAGGAGCGAGATAAGAAGCTCCCCGATGGGCAATTATTGGTATCTGTGCATGCATAATAGCGCAAATTATCAATAAACATGAAATACTGAATAACTTTTTCATAATTTATAAAATTAGTTCGACATTTATTTATACTAATTCGAATTTCAAAACAATGGACAGGTTTTTATGTCCTTATATTTCAATTCCTATCCCGGGTTCGTCAAGACGCGTTAAAACGCGTCTCTGCAGATGTGATAATATACCCGTGAACGTAAAGACGTGCGTCCCTGCCAGGGTAGGCCATGACACTACCTCAAGACAGGGCATGCCCTGTCTCTACTCATACTCTCAACCACTCATACTCTCATACTCTCATACTCTCATTTCCCCCTTATCTCAATTTCCTTCACTCCTTCCCTTTTAATTACCAGAATATTCTCCACTCCGCGAAATGTCCCGAAATACCAATATTTCTTTGCCAAAGGTTTTCCATTGGTATAAACTTTGGGTTCAAAATTAAGCTTTATTCTTTCTGTTCCGGAATTATTATAAGCGGAATAATGAATGCTTCCGGGACAATAAATGATATTGGTGATAACAGAGGAGGAATAGAAAATATGATCTTCATTATCAGGCAGCAATTCCGGCATTTCAGAGAATCCACCGAAATAATGAGGCATATAATCCCAGTATGAGTCTGAAAACCATGGTTCAATATACTCTATCCCTGTATAATTTATTCCCATCTGATCCCTTGAATATTTATTATAAGCAGAGTACGTTGCCAGGGCAAAAGATGCTCTCGCTTCTTCCCTTACCTTTTCATCCAGGCACACACCGAACCATTTGGCCACTACAGATGCATAACGGGCAGTATGACTGCTCATTTCCTGAAAACAGCCGTCCTGTTCCTTTATACTGGTTGCCCCAAACCTTTTTACCTGGCCGAACCGGTTTTCCACCCAGTGAATTAATTCCGGAACATGCGTTTTATAATCAGGGTCCATTTCAGGATGATCTAATATATAACGTGCTGTTTCCATAGGTATTTGCTGGTTCAGGTTTGAAAAATCAGAAATTACATCCTCATAATAACCTGACCAGAAGTGATTTTTCATGGGATAATCCATGATCCATTTCCACAACAGCTCACGGTTATTGGTCAGTGATCCCTTATCCAGTGTAGTATGATCAGAGGAAAGCAACTCGTCAAACAGCTGAATCACAAGAACAATATTCGCAGTATAGGGATCAACGATTTCCCCTGTTCTCAGATTGGTCCTGAATGGCAAGGGGGAATGCATTTCATCACCTGGCCGGATTTGTTGCATGACCGTTCGGGCGATATGTTCCGCTTTGGTAAAATATTCAGACTTACCGGTATGTTTGAAATAATTAATATACCCGATCGCTACCATGCATATTTTATCGACCTCTCCCCATTCATCAGTATATTCACCATCAGGAGAATCATCCTGTGTTCTCGGAACATCAGGCCATGCCCAATCTTCAGGGGTATGATAATATGCAACCCGTTTAATAAGATTTTCAACCGGTCGCAAGGCTTCTTTATCCCCTGAATAAGCATAATAACAGTTATATGTCTTCATCCCGAAATACACATTGCTTCCCTGGTTATTTTGTTTATACATGAAGGTTCCATCAACATCAAGCTTTGAGGTCACAAGATAAAGAGGGTCATTACCAAAGCTGGTCTTATAAGTAGGACAGTATTTAAGGAAATTCATACTCCAGAGCATGATATTGTGGTATTCTGTCCACGGCATTAATTTCCCGTTTTTTAAAACGACCTCATGATCCAGTATCACCTGGGCTCTCATACTTGTAATAATACAGATGAAACTCAGGAACAGTAATGTAAGTCGTTTTATCATCATCTTTAATTAATCATATGAACCAATAACACTCTGGTCGTAATCGATCATAGAACCGGTTATCACGCCACTGCTGTCGCTCAGAAGATAAACCGCCAGTATTGCCAGTTCAGCCGGTTTAATCAGTTTCCCCATTGGTTGTTTTGCCTCGGCAACTTCCAGCCAGTTATCGGGAGCATTATGGAATTTTTTCTGGATATTTGATTCACCGGCAGTGTCCATCCAACCCGGGCAGATACCGTTGACCCTGATCCTGTTAAAGCGTTGTGAATGGGCCACATTCTTTGTTAGTGTCAGGAGAGCTCCTTTTGATGCACAATATGCAGTAATAAAGGGTTGTCCACCGTGTGCACTCAGAGTAATAATATTAACGATGGAACCAGGCATTTTCTTTCTTTGCCACATTCTCACAAAGGCCTGAATTAATAGAAAAGGTCCTCTTGCATTAATTGCGATATGCTCGTCCCATAATTCCACTGAAGTATCTTCGATGCTACCCCTGGTGGTAATACCTGCAGCATTTACCAATCCGTGAATTACACCAAAATGTTTTTCAGCTTTTTCAACCATTGCTGTAATTTCTTCCGGCTTTTTCAGGTTTGCAGGGATGAAAATAGCTTCAGTCCCGTTGGCTTTTAATTCTTTAATGATATTATCAGGATCATCCTTATTGATGATTATTCCTGTGAGAATAATTCCTTTAGCTCCCTCCATTGCGCATCTCAGGGCAATAGTGGCTCCTAAACTTCCTTTTACACTGCTTCCTGTAACTAAAGCAACTTTGTCTTTGTACAACATACGTTTAATTATTAATTGTTTATAATCTGTATTTAAAAAAATCTGTAACCTTAGGATGAAGAACCCCAAAGGAAAATATATACGCTAATTGTAACTACACCAATAATTGCAGCTACTAATTTTGCATATTTCCATTCATGCAGATCAACCACGTGGGCATCTGACATATTGAAATATTCCTTTACAGGATAAAAATATGAGACAATATGCATTATCACCATCATTCCGAGGAACATGATCCCCCAGACATGGACAAAATGAATTCCAATATCCACGATAAATGTGGTAAAGAAATAAAATATAAGTCCGGCTACAAGTGAAACTTTAACGCTTATTCCGGAGATATATTTCAGGAAGAAGCCCGCGATAAAAATAGTGCCGAGGGGAATGTAGAAGAAACCGTTAAGGGTTTGCATAAGCTGGTACATTCCTTCCGGGGCATTTGACATGAAAGGGGCTGTGATAATTGAAAAAACAGAAAGGATGATAGAAGTGTTCTTCCCAACCTTTACCATTTTTTCCTCATCTGCATCTTTATTTATATGGACTTTATAAATATCAACAGTAAAAATAGTTGCCGCGCTGTTAATGACACTGTTGAAGGTGCTGAGTACAGCTCCCATCATTACTGCTGCAAAAAAGCCTATAAAATATACAGGAAGTACCCTTTTCACCAGCATAGGATAGATACTGTCCTGCTGATCGTATAAGGAGTCTCCAAAATAATAGAATCCGATTACTCCCGGAAGGGCAATTATTATAGGCACAAGAATTTTAAATACTCCGGTAAGAAGTAATCCTTTCTGTGCTGTAATAAGGTCTTTTGCTCCCAGTGCCCGTTGAATAATTGTTTGATGCATACTCCAGAAATATATCTGGCAAATGGCAAGACCTGTAAAAAGTGTACCAAATGGCAGAACTGAATCGGGAGCCCCAATGACACTGAATTTCTGGGGGGCCAATTCATAAACTTTATCCAGACCAGCGAGAAAATTTCCGTCACCAATATTTATCAAAGCCAGTGTAGGAATTAATAATCCTCCTATTATCAGTCCGATCCCGTTAAGTGAATCGGAAACGGCAACAGCCTTCAAACCTCCGAAAATACTATATAAAGAGCCTATTACACCGGTTACCACAACAACAATCCATATCCCCTGTTGCCTGGTTACTCCAAACACTTCAGAAACGTCAAAGATGCTTTCAAAATTTATTGCTCCTGTGTATAAAACAATAGGTAATAAGGTCAGTACAAAAGAAAGGATCAGCAGACAGGCGACAAAAGTCCTTGTTCCCCTGTCAAATCTTAATTCGAGGTATTTTGGTATAGTAGTCAGACCCATTCTTAAATACCGCGGCACTAAAAACAAAGCGCCAAGTATAAGTCCCATAGTTGCTGTTACTTCCCAGCTGATGATAATAAGTCCGTTTTTATATGCCGAACCGTTCATCCCAATCAGGTGTTCTGTGGAAATGTTCGTTAACATCATTGATCCGGCTATTACAACAGCACTCAGGCTTCTTCCACCCAGGAAATATCCGTCAGAAGAATGTAAGTTTTGTGTTCGCAGCTTCCACCAGGAATAAATTGCTACAAATCCGGTAAACGCTAAAAATGTAATCAGAGTCCACATGATTAGTCCTTAATTTTAGTTTATAGATATGAAATTATTTACTGCTTTTTTTCTTCTTATATCCGGTAATCTGTCCGACTTCCCCTTTCCCTCCTATTGAGATTAATTCGGAATTATATATTTCTCCTGCAAAAACCTGGCGAATGTTACCATCTTCCATTTTTATCATTGCATTATCTGAATCAGTATAAAAAATATTATGTAATTGTATCTTGTCAATTTCACCTGTTTTATGTAATACCAGGTGTTGCATACAATTTGACTGGATATTATTCAGTTGAAGTGTATTAATTTTCCCTGCCCGTCGTGTTTCAATCAGACAAACATTTTGGGGGGAATTCTCAGGTTTTAATATCTGCACATTCCGGATATTCAGGTTATTTACAGGTACTGACACTTTGATAAGGCTGGAATCAGGAGCCTCATCATGAGGGTGGTACACATGAAGCCCGTCAATTAAAAGAGAGTTTATAAATGAAATACAGGAATCATGTCCTTTGTCTTCATTTGGCCAGCCTATATCAATTATTGACCTGTTATCCACCGGTTTATGATGATAAATATTCCGAAGTGTGAGATTTTCAATTTGTCCTCCCAACCGGAAAAGAAATGGAGGTGTGTAATGATAATTTGGTTCTGATTGTCTTAAATCAACGGTATCAAATACAATATTCCCAAAATTTCCTGATGAATTTCTGAACCAGGGATCGATATAAAAACCGAAACTACGATATGTACCGGTTATGTTTTTAATAATTACCCTGTCCAGTTTCCCTTTCCCCTTTGAAAGAAGTCGTATCCCCTGGTCGGCATTATTAAGGAATACCCCGTCAATCAGCACATCTGTGATATCCGACACTCCGTCATGTTCATCGGGTGCAATAGCAAGGAAATCATCACCGGATGAACCCTGGATATTCTTCAGGGTTAAAAACTGACCAGGGCCAAAAAAATGCAGCCCATCCTGGTTTGATTTATCTTCATGGTCCGGCAGATCAATAGAAATATTTTCCATATTTACCCGGAACCAGTTTGCCATAAGCATTGCGAATGTTCGTTGATTACGGATAGTAACATCCCGCATAGTAAAATTTTCCACTCCGTAGAATTCCATGGTTATAACCCACTTTTCGCCCTTGCCGGGTAATGTGATATGATGTTCCTGCTGTTTACAGTTTTGATTATACGTTCCTCCGAGAAGAGTAATGTTTTTATCCACCCGTTCTCCTGACATATTCAGGTTCACGTTCTGTATAACAGAGCGGTTTGATTGTGGTGCCAGGAAGAATCCGCAGGATGAATTCAGGCATTCTATAGTGGTATTGGAATGAATATTAAGACCTCTTACCAGGGCGGCACCGTCCATCACCAGGTGGAGATTGCCCAGGTCAGGCGCTTTATCAAGGATAGCCTGGATAATTTCCGTATCATCCGTACCCCCTCCGGTAATTACATTACTATCAAGTCTGGCATTGGTCTGACTCGCGAAAACAATATAAGGTGGAAGTTGATCGGAAGAGACCTGGTTCCCTGGTTCATCAGGTGTTTTTTCCCGCTTGTTATCACCAGCGTAAGAAACCGATGGATGCATCAGAAAACCGCCAGTTGCAATACCTGCTGAACCGGTTATTAAACCGATCATTTTTCTTCGTTTCATTTCTTTAGCCAAAGATTTAAAAATTTTTTAAGCCACAGATTCACAGATTATTTTTATATATACTAAATATTTATAAACGGACCCACCCCCGACCCCTCCCTAAATCAGGGAGGGGTGAGGATTCATTGTTAAATTGCTAAGTTTAGCAAATTATTAAATAAAGAAATTGTTAAATTCAGCAATATAACAAAGTTCCATTCCCCTCCCTGATTTAGGGAGGGGGTTAGGGGTGGGTCCGGAAAATTAAAAAAAATCATAATCTCCTATAAGAAAATTATTTACAATAAAACTTAATCATTATTAATAATCTTATTCTAAAATCAAACCGCACAAGCGGTTAATATTTTTATTTTTATTTAATCTGTGAATCTGTGGCATATTATTTCTACTTTTTAACCTGTGAATCCGTGATAAATGATTCAGGATAAGTTACCGGATATTTCCGGGGATTATCATGGTAATACAACCATGTACTGAATTTACGTTCCCCTTCTGTCAATTCTATTATCCTTGCCCCTCTCCCGATCTTACCATAACATTCCAGCCCGGTAACAGCACCATAAGACAGGCAAATATTGCGTAATTCACCGATATAATTATTATTATGATCATGTCCTACAAAAGTTCCCATTACATCGCCCATTTCAAAAATTGCAGCGTACATACCCGTATTAATATCAGGGGCGCATATCAGTTCTTCCTGTATCCCGACGGTTGTTTCTTTATAAATGATATCTCTATATTCAGGAAGGGGGATATGGAAAAATGCAAGAGCAGGCAATGGTGTATTGTTATTTGCCAGGGTAAATTTCCGGCTTTGTTCCCTGTACCATTGTATCTGGTCAAAATATATCCACTCATAAGTACCGGCATTGGTTCTCTGTTTGAAACTGCTGTGGGAATCAAGGAAGTACAGTAAAGCCTTTGTCTCAGCAGATCCTGAGGATTTTATTTCCAGTACATAATTCCCATTCCCTGATAATTCCTCAGGCCCGTTAATGGTAAGGTTATATGGTAAACCAACGATGGTTTCCATTATTTGCTTTCCGGTGAGTTCATATTCAATGTCATGATTCCCGAGCACCACAGCCCATGGTATCTTTGCATTGATCAATACTTCAGACAAAGCAAACCATGCATTTTTTGTGTCTTTGGAACAAACAACATCACCAGTTAAAGCAATAAGATCCGGATTTTCTTTATTTATAACTGTTTCCATGATCCGAAGGGCGCTGTCGGATCCGGGAGAATTGATCTGGAAGTGGATATCGGTGAACTGAACAATCTTAAATTTACCTTCTTCATTGAACCGGAGAACCGGCAGTGAAGATTTTTCGTTCCTGCAGGCGATAAGGAAAGCAAGAAAGAGAATAATGATACTTATGGAATATTTCATTTTTTTATTTTTTATGTTTTTACACATTACAGCATATTTTTCCCTTCATCGACGCTGTCCGGATGAAAACGCCAGACAGGTCTAACTCCTGGTAATAATTACCCATTTGAAAAACCTGGCTCTGCCAGCGTTGAATAGGGAACACAAAACACAAAGGTGAACAAAAAGTATGTCATAAAGGACTTTTTTAACAACCTCCTGTGCATTTATTCATTATTGACGCACAGCAGTGTGTCTCTACTAACAGACAGGGCATGTATCGTCCTAAAAAAAGTTTACATTTTATTGGTTAATACTACATTAATTTCTTTTACCTAAATCAGCCTTATTTTTTCCGCCTCAATAAACTGAATTGATTTAAAGATCATATTTCAGTTCGACGGATTCTCATTCCGTCATTTTTTCCAGAGGTTTATATCCGCCAGTTGGCGGACAGGCTCCCTGGCTATTCAATTTAAACCCCTTCGGGGTATCTCAAAGACAGGGCATGCCCTGTCTCTACTCATTTACTCAATTACTCAATTACTCAAACTTGTCACACGTCACCCGTCACCCCTTCACTCCCCCCACGGTAACCACTTGTCATAATGTGAATCTATCTGAAATTCGGTTACACCACATTCCTTAAGAAACTCGATATCTCTTTTAGCACCATGCCAATGATTTTCAATTTTATAATGGGAATAATTCACTGAAGGAACAACGGTAATATAATTTTGCTGGCACCATTTAATAGCGTTGGATGAAAGCACGTTCCCTCCATCAAAAAGAAAATAGTTACAGGCAACATCTTCCCCATTTTCCAGTTTTTTCATGATTTCAGGAATTTCCCTCATTCTGAAAAGGAACTTTCCCCTGCCCCAGAAATATTCCATGGGTTCATAGTTTATGAAGTAAGCCCCATCAAGCAGGTTATATTTATCCATGATCTCTCCCATTTTTTTAAAATATTCAGGAGTAGGTTTGCGTACTTTAACATCAATCATCATTTTAATTTTTCCGGAGCACATTTTTGCCACTTCTTCAAATGATAATGGATGATAGTTCCCTCTGTCTGATTTTAATGTCTGTATTTCTTCCCATGTCATTTCATCCACTCTGCGGGGATCGTTGAAAAAGCGATGAAACGTCCCATCATGGTTAACAATTAAAACTCCATCTTTAGTCATTCTCACATCAATTTCCAGCATATAATATCCCACATCGATAGCTTTCTGAATAGAAGCAGGATCGAACTCATTATATTCATTCCTTGTAATTCCGCCCCTGTGAGCGATCAGTTTATAATCCTTAAACACCCCGTTATTTTTCAGCATGTTAGTGAATATATGTGGCTCATCCACAGTAACATAATCAATGTCCATCTGTATAACCTTCCGGAAACCTTCGATGTCATTACCTGGTGTATGTACCATTACCTTAAGTCCTCTTTGTTTGCAGGTGTTAATAAACTCATCGTTAAGGCTTTCCCATGCGATATCAATGATCTGGATGTTATAAACTGACACCAGGGTATCGAGCTGGGATATCTCAGAGGCATTCATTTTTATGGGTAGTTTCTGGTCAAGAACTCTGAATTCCTTAATTACATTCAGATCAGAGAAATAGAACATACATTCATTTTCCATTCCGGCCTTGTATACCATATCGATAATCTGTTTCAAATCAGCTCCTTTCCAGTCGATGAACACTTTAGCTTTTCCTTTTATCCACTGCAGGAAATCGTCAATGCGGGGTATTTTTTCACCGGCAAATTCGTGACCGAACCAACTCCCTGCATCAAGTCCGTTAATATAATCCGATGTCGTTTCAGAAAACAGTCCGGTTCCGTTGGTGGTACGATCCAGTGTCCGGTCGTGGAAATTATAAATAATACTGTCTTTACTGGGTCTGGCATCCACTTCGATATAAGTCGCTCCTGCTTCAATTGCTTTTTGGGCTGCTGCAAAAGTGTTTTCCGGTGCCTCCCTGTTAGCTCCCCGATGGGATATAATCTCAATTTTATTTACTGAGGAAGACTTCTTTTCCTGCATCTGATTGCATCCTGTTGGGATAAAACTCAACAGAAAGAGCATCATTAACAATATTTCATTAAACTTTCTCATTTTAACAGTTCGTTAAATTTAAAAAAAAGCAATCGGCAGGTTTATCCCTGCGTCTTTTCAGAACAGGGTAAACCCGCCAACTACTTACTACTAACTACCAAACTACAATCTATCATCTATCAACTACTTATTTTTAATCATTTCATTCTGTACCCCAGTTTTTTGCCGGTTCATTTCCCATTTCAAAGACGAGGGTTCCTCCTTTTATTATTTCGTTATGCCTGATCCAGGTGCGGTTAAAGTCGCTTCCGTTTAATGTTGCAGACTGTATATATATATTATCCTTACTCAGGTTATTTGCTATTATCACGAATTTTTTTGCCTGATATACAGAATTATCGAGGTCAATTGTTACTTTGTCAAAAACAGGAGCTGTTATCTGGTAAACCGGGATACCGGGGCAAACCTGGTAAAGTCCCATTGCGCTCATGTTATACCAGGCAGCCATACATCCGTAATCGCAATCCATTTCGAGCAGGTATCCGTCGGGAGTGGCTTTATATATGCGGTCATATATAGGTTCAGGGAAGAAGCCATGAGTCCCGTAAAGTTGCACCATGGGTTCAGTAAGAATTTTTCTTACCCATTTTTGAGTAAGCCAGGGAGCTCCTCCGGAATTAAACAGGTAAGGTGAATGTAAGGCTGGTTGATTTCCTTGTGAATGAAGATCATTATCAAAGTAATATGTCAGTTCTTTCACGAAACTATCTCTGCCACCGAATTTTTCTATAAGTCCGGGTATATCATGTTTAACGTTCCATCTCCAGTGCCATTTACTTCCCTCGTAATTATATTTTTCTCTGTTTATTTTTGGGTCTTCCGGAAAATCGAGCCATGTACCGTCAGCGGCTCTTGCGCGGAAATACCTTATTGAAGGATCCCATGAATTTTTCCAGTACTGTGATCTTTTCATGAAATATTCATAATCTTCATTATTGCCTATATCCCTGGCTACCTGTGCAACACACCAGCTATCCCAGCTATATTCCCCGGATCTGTCGGGTCGTGTAGGAATATACCCTATAGTATCATATTTTTCGGGCATCTGCCACAAAGATTCTCTTTTCATATAAGGATAAACTGTTTTGACATCAATATCAAACAAGCCTTTAAAATAGGCGTCAGTAACGGACATAAGCATATGTTCATGCCGGCAGTTACTATAAGGACTGTATCCGTTCTTCCCTGCATAACCAAAACCGTTTCCCGGTCCATGGACATTATGTTTACTGTCAGGGAACGGGTAAGCATTATCTACCTGTTCATAAATATCGCGAAGGGATTTAACAATCTCCCGGTAAATATCCGGAAGATACAGGCTATAGAAAGGATATTTGGTACGGAAGTCATCCCAGAAAGCATAATCGTGGAAATGCCTGTAACCTTCAGCTACATGTATATTCCCGTCGTAACCGGGAAATTTACCGTCCACATCAGAGATCACTACAGGTAAGTGACAGGTACGATAAAGAGCTGTGTAGAATATTGTTTTATACTCGTCATTATCTCCTTCCACCTTAATACGGCTGAGTTTCTCATTCCAATCTCCGAAAGCTTTCTCCTGGTAATATGAAAAATCTCCCTTTCCTTCAGGACATTCGGCAGCAAGGTTGTTATATGCTCCTTCAATGCTTGTAAGGGACACTCCCATTTTTATTTCAAGAGGTTTCCCCTTCAGGTCTCCGAAATTCAGGATCAAACCACCATCAGGTATTTTTTCCACAGCACTGCCTTCAATGACAGCGTTTCCATCCCATATTGTTGTTGATATTATTGGTGAATTTACTTTCATGACAAAATAAAGTCCTGCCCAGACCGGCATATTACCTTCTATTGTGTATTCATCGACTATTTTACATGAAAAATACGCGGAGTTTCCCCTGTTCCCTTCAAAGAGGAATATCTTTGCCTCCTTTACTTCCGGAAAAGTATAACGGTGTATGCCTACATGGGGTGAGGCAGTTAGCTCAGCAAGAATATCATCTTCAGTTAAATGTGCAGAATAATAACCGGCTTTTGCATTTTCAGTTTCCTTGTTAAATCCGGCAACCGGATTTTTCAGGAAACTACTGTCCGGGGCACTGGTAAAAGGGAATATTGAAAGTAATCCTGAACGGTCATGTACTGATGTACCTCCTGAACTGGGTTTATGAAAATGACTGAATCCCCGAAGGCTACTGTCGGAATAATCATAACCACCGTGAGCAAGGTCTCCGTGTCCGGTCAGACTACCCGGGTAAGAATCAGGACATAGCTGTATTATACCAAAAGGCACAAGTGCTGATGGTATCCATTGTCCGTGATCACCTTGAGTACAGATAAAAGGATCAACATAATCAGCTGGTAGTTTCCCTCCCTTTTCACAGGAAGCCAATAACAAAAAAGCTGGTAATATGGATTTTACAAGTTTGTTGAGAATCTGGATCATAATTTATTATTTATATTTTTAAGCATACAATATTACATTTATTCCAATGAAAAGTTCCTTTTAATTTTATCTATATATAATGTTTTTTTAGCCTGTTAACGGTTATATTCCTTAGTAAAATGCTAAATTTATTAGTTAATCTTTAGTAATACATAACCCGTTGTGCGATTACATTTTAATGGAATAAAAATGATTACTTAATTAAGTTATTAATAACCAGCTAATTAGTAAATTTTTATCAAATCATATCCTGGGTAAAACCATAAAAATATGTTTAAAAGCTCTTTGTCCCCCTCTAAATCTCCCCTAAAGGGGAGACTTAAAGCCCCCTTTAGGGGGAAGGGGGGGAATTAAGATATTTATAATTATTGAGTTACATGTTTAACTTCAATCGCACAACGTGTTAATACATAATTTGTATTTTGTATTCCCTATTCAACGCTCATCTTTCGCTACAGCTTCAGATGACAGGTGGCAGAGCCAGGTTTTACAAATGGGTAATTTTTACCAGATGTTAGACCTGTCCGGTGTTTTTCAACCGGACAGCGTCGGTGAAGGGAACAAAATGTTGTTTAGTTATAACAGTTTGTTATATTTTTGTAACATACTGATAATGAATATTTTGTTTGTTTATTCCTGTATAATTCTTTCTAATGATAATCGATAATTTGTGTCATGAAAAACCGGTTGAACATAATGTCACAGCCAAAAGCTCATCATATTCAACCGGTTAATAAAAAGTGTTTACTGAATCAGATCAGCAACTCATATTAGTAAGTTGGATTCTGAACCAGTAAAGGGTTAAGGTCAATTGCCTGCTGAGGAATAGGCATGATCCTTTTATTAACATCAGTATTTGTTTTAACACCCCATGCTGTTTCATATTTCCCGAACCTGATAAGGTCATTTCTTCTCCACCCCTCATAAACAAGTTCTCTTGCACGCTCGTCCAACAGTTCATCAAGGTCAAGATCACCGGCAGTGTAAAGTTGTGCATTTGCACGTGCTCTGACTCTGTTGGCAAGTTCAACGGCTGTATGACTCATTGTGGGTGTGGCACCTCTTAACAATGCTTCTGCTTTCATAAGAAGTACATCAGCGTACCTGAAAATAGGAAGGTCGTTATTCTGATCCCTGGTTATTGATGTATTATCAGGATAGAATTTGTTAAGACGATATCCGATTGCTTTCCCTAACTGGTCATTGCCTGTTTCAAATGTTGTCAGATTACGAAAAACAATATCAGGAGTCAGATCAAGATGGTATGCTACTGCTGCACCGGGTTCCGGGCCGCTGTAACTGTCGTCCAATCCACTATTTGTAGTGTTTATAATAACTGGAGTTGTACCATCTAAGGCATATTGTTTACCTGTGAGCCACATATTCTTCCTTACATCATTATCTCCCCATGCGGTGAATTTGGCATAATATTCCGGCCAGGTTCTGACGCAGCCGCTCGGGCCGAAAGGGAGATTATAAACATACCGATGGGCAGAATGCAGCCAGTAACGAGCAGCGATATGTTCTTTCATGTAAAATCCGTCACAGGGAATAGCAAAAAGAAAATCCTTAATTTGCGGACCATTGTCAGGATAGAACTCCTTTAGGTAATCAGCATCCAGAGCGATGGCATCAGGATTAGTTTGAGCTTCCGTAATGATTGCATCACATGCGGCAACAGCATCATTCCATCGTGCTGCTTCTCCCGTATAAACCGTCCAGTTCATATACAGCTTGGCTAACAGCGCATTAGCCATCCATTTTGTCGGCCTGGTATAAGTGTTAATGCCGGTTTCTCCGGTTAAATCGGGTAAAGATGCCACAACTTCATCTTCGATAAACTTGCAGACATCTGCGCGGGTGTCACGGGCTTTTGGTACTGCCGTCGGGCCGAAATCAGTATTAATGGGAACTCCTCCCCACATATCCTGGATGATGAAATAAAAATATGCTCTCATAACTTTCAGTTCTGCAACACCCATTTTTTGAGCCGGTGATTCTTCTGCCGCTTCAAACAATGGAAGAATGGCGTTTATCTTGCTGATACCATTCCACCATGCAGTCCATGATTCACGGAGAAATCGTTGATCAGCATTTGGTAAATGGAGATGCCATCTCTGGTATCTCCCGTCATCATACCAGTTGCCTCCGTTGGCAGTGAGCACAGCACCATCACCTGACAGTTCCTGAATGAGGATCTGGTTAATGGTAAAAAACTTATAATGCAGGTAATAATATACAGCGCCCGCAACAGAAACAAAATCTTCCTCTGTTTTAGGAAATGTATCAGGAGTAAGCTCAGATATAACCGGAACATCAAGGTCCGTACATCCAATTAACATTATTAATGATAAAGCAATGGAATAAACAAAGCTTTTGATTTTATATTTTTTCATACTTATTAATTTTTATGTTAATTAAATTAAAAGTCCACATTCACTCCAAAAATAAATGAGCGGGTTTTGGGATAAAAATTCCTGTCGTCAATTCCGGGACTAGTCCCTCCCATATGTATTTCAGGATCTATCCCAGTATAATTGGTAAGGACAAATGCATTATTAACTGTTGTATAGACCGTTAGTTTCTTAAGAAATGGGGAAACCAATTTCGGCGTATATGACAAAGTTATATTATCCAGACGAATATAATCACCTTTTTCAAGATACCTGGTTGATGTATAGTTGGAGGTAGTATTATTTATTGGCTCATTAATTGCCTCTCTGGAAAGATTATACCGAAGCGCTTCAGCAGGATAATTCAAATCCGCTCTTGTAGTGTTAAGAATATAATTTCCTAATACACCGCGTAACAGAAAATCAAGGGTGAAATTCTTATAAGTAATCAAATTGCTCCAACCCAAAGTTGCTTTTGGCTGGGCATTTTCAGTAGTATTGCGCCTGTCCAATTGAGCCGGAGTAGTAGTTAATTCGCCATCATCACCTGCTGTTTTATGATAATTAGTATATAGAGATTCTCCATTGGCATTTTCTCCCCTATATTCCCAGAGGCAAAACTGACCAATCGGATATCCAACTTGTATCCTGTGGGAATAATTACCTGACTGACCATGTTGTCCTACGCCATGTTGATCTAAACTATCTCTCTGATAAATATCATTGGATAAGGATACTATCATGTTTTTATTAAATGAAGCAATAAAAGATGCGTTCCAGGACAGATCACTAGTCCGAACAGGAGTTACTTCCAGTGAGAATTCCCACCCCTTATTTTCCATTTCTCCAACATTGGCTAACATTGAATTTACAAAATACTGTTCTGCCGGTACAGGATAACTCCAAATCATTCCCTCTGTGGTTTTATTATAATATTCCACTGTACCTCTTACTTTACCCTTCATTACAGCGAAATCAAGTCCTACGTTCAACATATTTGTACGTTCCCAGGCCAGGTCAGGGTTTTCATTCTGAATAGGTGACATGCCTCTTACCCACGCTCCTTTATTGTAAAAATAACTTGTTGAAGATATCGTACCCCATCTTACTATACTGGAAAGAGGGCTAAAACCTGCTGAATTTCCACTGGTTCCATAACCTGCACGCAGTTTCAGATTATCAAAGACGTTAAGGTTCTTGATGAAAGATTCTTCCATAAGTCTCCATCCCACAGACACTGAAGGGAAAGTACCCCATCTTACATTCCTGCCAAAAGCTGAAGAACCATCACGTCTTATAGTAGCTTGTATGAGATATTTATCCATCAGATCATAATTTAAACGGGCATATCCTGAAATCATCCGTATGGTTTCAACAGATAGCGATCCGTACTCTACCGGATAACCAGCAAAACCACTTCCTAACCCAAGATTATTATAAAGCACATCATCCGTTACAAAATTAACATTCGAAGCCCCGAATCCGTCATTTGAAACATCTTCCTGCCATGAGTACCCGGCAAGAAGATTAAAATTATGACTCTGTATTCTTTTTCTGTAAGACAGATAGGTTTCCATCATTTTACTTTGGTTTACGTAGGTAGTGCGAGAAGCATAACCATTACTTCCCTGGTCAATACGGGAAAATTTGGAATGATAAATAGCTGAATTACTCTGCCCGTTGTTATAAGAAGCATTAAAAGTATAATCCAGTCCTTCCATTATATTAAGATCAGCACGGATATTGCCAAATAGTGTTTTGCCATTTGTTTGATACTCATGTTGTTCAATCAATGCTACAGGATTAAAGGGAGCATTCGATACTCTTTCAGCAAATGAACCGTCGTCATTATACACAGAATAAGTAGGCTGGAAAATGAGCATATTCCTTAACACTGTTTCCAGGTCAATAAGCCTGTCAGAATTGTCAAGGATACCACCTACCTGAAACTGTAATTTTAGTTTGTTATTAAACCCATACTGTTCTATACTTCCTCTCATATTAATACGGTCATAGCTTGTGCCCATAATAATACCTTCATTCTTGTAATATTCAAGACTGGAAATATAAGTAGTATTATTATTACCGCCGCTGATGGCTAAATTGTTTTTGTGAGATATTCCTGTCCTGGTCAATTCATCCTGCCAGTCGGTATTAACTCCTTTATCATCTTCAGGGGCTAAGGCCTTCCCATTGTCTGATAAATATTTACGATATTCCTCACCTGACATCATATCAATTCTGTTGGAAACTGTTTCCACTGCTACATAGGAATTATAAGAAATAAGCTGTTTCCCGGCTTCTCCCCTTTTTGTAGTGATAATGATAACCCCGTTAGCAGCACGTGAACCATAGATTGCCGTTGCTGAAGCATCTTTAAGCACATCAATTGAAACGATATCGTCAATGGCCGGCATAATAGCATTTGGCATTCCATCAACAATAAAAAATGGGGAACCGGATAAGACCAATGAAGAAACTCCTCGTAAAATAATTGAAGAGCCACCATAAGGGCTGCCGTCTTTTGTAATGTTCAGCCCTGGAACTTTACCCTGTAGAGCAAGAACAGGGTCACGGATAACTCCTTTATTCATCTCTTCAGAAGTAATAGTAGTGATAGAGCTGGTTAAGTCTTTTCTCCTAGCAGAGCCATACCCAATTGCAACCACTTCTTCAAATCCAATAACATCCTGCTCAAGACTTACATTATAAACATTCCGGTCACTGATCTCCACTTCTTGTGATTTCATTCCCACGAAAGAGAATATCAGTGATTTAGCGGAAGAAGGAATGACCAATGAAAAGTTACCATCAAGGTCGGTTATAGTACCGGTAGTTGTACCCTTGATAAAAACTGATACTCCAACGATAGGAGCACCTGATTCATCAGTTACTGTTCCGGAGACTGTCCTTCTATCGGGTTGTGAGGCCATAGCCTTTGGGTACAACACGATTTTCCGGTCAATCACCAGGACTTCAACATCCTGGTTGGCAAAAAGTTGATCAAGCACTGTGCTGATCTTCTGATCTTTAACATAAATATCAACTTTATTTTCCACATTGATCAGCTCATTGTTGTAAATGAAGAAGAACTCACTGGAATTTTCAATTTCCTTCAGCACTTCCTGTATCGTGACATCGCTTTTGTCAAGTGATATCTTCGTATTCTGTGAATATGAATTCGAAGCAAGAAGGCTGAACGAAGAAATACAAAATATAAATACAGATAGTTTCATGATTAGAATAGCTTTAAAAGAAAGAATTTCTAACGGAATTTTCCTGTTTTTGATAGTTTTTTCCATATATTTGAAAGTTTTATAATTACTATTTTTTTGATTAGCCAACCATATTCGGTTGGTGCTGAGACAGGAAAGTACGCCAATACTTTCCTGTTTTTTTTGGAAAGATAAGTTTCAGAATATTTTCATAGGCATAATATTGTTTAGTTAGTAATTGTTCAGAGGGTTTTCAATCATAGGCAAGAATTTTATGATATGTTAATAAATAATTATTTTGATCGCAAGAAAATTTTTCGTTTTGTATAAGAATTATCCCCGTTTTTCCTGGCAGGTTGAATAGTGTATCGCATAGCTGATGTAAGGTTTAAAATATTTAATACCTGTTCCACGGGTTCATTTATAAAAGTTCCTGTAAACCTGTATGAATAAAGTCTTTTATCAGCCAGAATAATATCCACATTGTACCAGTTTGATAGTTTACTCATCACCATGTCAATAGGATCGTTAACAAAAACAATTTTCCCTTCTGTCCAGGCAGTATATTTGAACAGATCCTCATCATCTTTCCGGGATAAAATATTTTCTGTTTTATTAAAATTCACCACCTGGTTAGGTTTCATTAATATCTCGTTATCTTTATTATAGATGTACTTTTTTAATTCGAGTTCTCCTTCAACGAGTGCAACAGTAACAAGTGAATTATTTTTATAGGCATCCACGTTAAATGATGTTCCAAGTGCTTTAATATCAATTTCATCAGTCTTTACAATAAATGGTTTTGCTTTATCAGTTTTAACAGTAAAATATCCTTCCCCGGAAAGATAAACATGTCTGTTACCTGATCCGGTAAATGAGACGGGAAAACGGAGGGTGCTGCCCGAATTAAGGAATACAACACTGCCATCGGGGAGATCTACACGTGACTGAGTGCCAAAAGCAGCTTTCATTTCCTGGTACACGGTTGTTTCTTCAACTATCTCACCAGGTACCGGGGAATAAAAATAGTTATATACACCTGAAAAGATCAGCGCAAGTAATAAAACAGCTGCTGCCTGGGCAACGTACCAGAGAGTGCGTGATCTTTTGGTCATAATGTTGGCTTTCACACGAGTGATATTTAAAGCATGTGAGATATCTATAGGTACAGGAAATTTTAAAAGTTTTGAATTTTCCCATAAACGGGAATACTCAGCATATTCCTGCAAATTAGTATCATTTTCAGCTTTCCATTCTTCAAGGATCTGTGATTCCTCATCTGTAATATTTCCATCGAATGATTTGGCGATCAATTCATAAATATCCGTAAACTTCTTTTCCATTTAAATTTATTTCACTTTATTGATAATGACAAAAAGCACGGGGTGAAACCCTACATCGGGAAGTTGATTTTTTAAAAATAAGCGCAATGGCGCAGAGGCGCAATACAAAAACGTAATTAAATATCAGGTTTGCGTCCCTTTTTCACGTCCTGCTTTTCACGTCCTCTTTTTCCGTATTCCTCTGCGCCTCTGCGCCTTAGCGTTTCTTTTACTATCTGATTACTGAACCTCCCTGACATTCCCAATGATCTGCACATCTCCTCCGGATTTATTTGTCACTTTCAACCCACCTCCTTCCACACTGTTTCCCATGATCACCGCCGACCTTACTCTTTCTCCCAGGTAGATATGAGCATCGGGAGTATTCCCGTTATCCTGGAAGCGACAGTTAATAATGTGCAATGTGCCGTTAAGCATTTTAATGAATGGTATCTCAGGTGACCAATGACATTCAATCCAGTTCTTCGCATTAAAGTTACAGGCAGTCAGGTAAACAGCACCTTCCCCTTTATTTATGATATGGGTTCCTCCCAGCGTTTCTGCCCATCCCCAGAAACCGCAATTAGTAAGTTTCACAGGACCTCTGTTTTCTTCTTCAATAAGAAAACCATCCATGAACTGGCAATTCACAAAGGCTATACCTGCATGGTATTGGGTTTTCTCAACCACAACAGCAAGCGGTCCTACATCTGAACCACTCTGGGTGATCAGAATATTGGCCTGGGGATCATTCCCCACCGGATCACCTTCTGTTTCAATAAACCTGAATCCCACTTTTGCCCAGATCACAAAACAATTCACCATATATTCCCAGTCACATCTTCCTATAATAAATCCTTCAAGGTTATTTACCGTGAAATCATTGATCATAGCAATAGTATCGGATGACATTCGCTGTGGTGAGTGAATATCCCACCAGGCCACAGAATGCATATGTATGTTTTCTATTCTTCCAATGTCGGTCGTCCTGTCAACATAAATACCCCTGCGGAGGGCACATATATTGATATCACGAAGATTATGAGCCTCATTGTAAACTGAGCCGCAGTCAATACCATTATACGCATTGGCAATAGAAACGTCAATAACATTGCTCATTCTTCCTGTAGTTTGAATACAATAAGGATACGGGCGGATATCATCCGGGGTTTGTTCCGGGTACCAGATACCCAGTCCCCTTAAGGTACTGCTCGATTGAAGTGTGATGAAAGGTGAAGAACCCTCATCGTCTCTTCCGGCATAAGGCATCAGCAAGGTTCCCCTGTCGTAAAAGACAGTGCCGGGTCCCTGGGAAACACCCTGCAGTGATACGCAACGGGGCACTGTCAGTGTACCATCAAACCTGTATCTTCCCGAAGGAACATGAACTATGCCACCCTTTTCAGCAGCTTTATCCAGCGCTGACTGGAAAGCTTCCGTATTATCCCTCCTGCCTGTAGGATCTGCACCAAAATCCACTACATTAATATAAGGGGAAGATATATTACAGGAATTGACCAGTAAAACTGTTGTGATAAGCAGGGAGTAAAATAATTTGTTATTCATATTGTTTAGTGAGAATTTTGTGCCTCTGCGTTTTATTTTAATTTAACGAACTATTGTTAATAAAACGTGCTGTATTTAATATTTTGCTAATGTACTAAAAACTAACTCATTTAATTAATTAAGTTGAAAAAAGTTAACTATCCTTCTTAACCAACCCTTGTCCCTTAGTAACCTGTTTGTAATCACCTGTAAATTATTTAAAAACAAAAGTTACTTTTCTGACAGGATATAGATCATTCATCCTTCTTTATTTAATATATACAATCTCATCAGAAACACTAAATACAAGGCGAAACATATATGCGATAAGTAATTGATATGCTGCATATTACTTATTATAATTGCCTGTTTTCATGCTATTTTTCATTCTTGTATGTGTAATGTATATAGGATATTAATTCTAAATCTATTTACATTTACTTATACTTTTTTGTTTATACATAATCATTACATACAACCAAAAAAAAATACCAATATGAGAAATATTGTTTTATTATTAATTTTTTTCAGTTTAACTGTCTCCCTTTTGGCGCAAGTTAACAAGGTAGTGATAGAACAAAATGAAAAAGGATTTAAACTCTTGTCCGATGGAAAAGCTCTTATGGTAAACGGCATGAACTGGGATTATTTCCCTGTCGGGACTAATTATTCCTATAGCTTATGGAGCCAATCCGATGATTTCATCAAACAGGCACTCGATTATGAAATGTCCCTGTTAAAGAATATGGGTGTTAATACCATTCGTGTATATACCGGTATTCAAAAGAAATGGATACAGTATATATACGAAACCTATGGTATCTACACCATGCTCAATCATTCTTTCGGCCGTTACGGGCTTACTCTGGATGGTGCCTGGGTTGTTAACACAGAGTATTCAGATCCCCGGGTTAGGGAACTTCTTTTAAAAGAAGTAAAAGAACTGGCGGAAGAATACAAGGACACGCCAGGACTTTTATTGTATTTGCTTGGTAATGAAAACAATTACGGATTATTCTGGGAAGGGGCTGAAACGGAAGATATTCCGGTTGAGGACAGGAAATCCACCATGAGAGCCCGTCCTCTGTACAAATTGTTTAACGAGGCTGCAATAGTTATGAAATCTATTGACTCAAACCATCCTGTATCGCTCTGTAATGGTGATTTATTATTTCTCGATATTATCGCAGAGGAATGTAAGGATGTAGATATTTTCGGTATAAACGTTTATCGGGGAATTTCATTTACAGATCTTTTTGACAGGGTAAAAAATGAATACAGGAAGCCCGTTTTGTTAACCGAGTTTGGCTCCGATGCTTTTAACGCAGTCACAATGGAAGAAGCTCAGAGAGAACAGGCAATTTATAATGTGGCTAACTGGAAAGAGATCTATGAGAATGCTGCAGGCCTTGGCAAAGCAGATAATACAATTGGCGGTTTTACTTTTCAGTTTAGTGACGGCTGGTGGAAATATGGCCAAACCTCGAATCTGGATGTACACGATACCCATGCTTCATGGGCAAATGGCGGATATTTGTATGATTATGCAGAGGGTGAAAATAATATGAATGAAGAGTGGTTCGGGATTTGTTCAAGAGGTCCGACCAACGCAAAGGGTTTTTATACATTGTATCCAAGAGCTTCATATTATGCTCTAAAAGAAGCTCATCGGTTGAATCCTTATTCCGCAGGGACTTCTTTAAAAACCATCCAACAGCATTTTGATGACATTCAGATAGTGGAAACTTATTTACAGGCGAGAGGTGATAAAGCTGCACTTGAAGGTGAGACGCTTAAAAAGATCAGTTTGAGCCGGCTGGGGGCAGAATTAACGACCTTCAATACAGGAGGCAGTCTGATCTCAACTCCTGATGAGCCCATCCCGGGTAGTAGTATTTATCCCAACCAGCTGGGTTTTGATCAGATGCAGTCATTTTATGTGGGTGTTGAAGCCAATCCTGCACCTAATTTCAGAGCTAATATAGAAGCAAATGTGTTAGGTAATGTTGCTCAAAATCCCATAGATCAGATCTTTTATGAGAACAGGGGACGTCCTGTGGAACTGAATAGCGATGACGGAAATGTAAAAGTAGAATCAATAAACAGAGTTCAGGTTTACAGAGCCGGTTATGAATGGAATCATAAACTTTTTGATCTCAAAGGTTTTTATCGTACAGGTCACTATCATTGGGGTTATGAAGGAGATTTCTTTGGCCTTTACCCCGAAGCAAACTATGGACCTAATATTGATATCTATAATGGTATTGCACCTTTTGGTTTTGAGATAGAAGGTAAGAAAATGTTTAGTAATGTAAAATTAGCATTTGGCCCTCAGCTTTGGTGGGGAGCAAACCCTGCATTTTTACTAAAATATAGCAAACAACTGGGGGATTTTGATATAACAGGTATTTTCCACGAAGACCTTGCTCAACTTGGAATGACAGAGAGTTCTTTTGCCATTCCACAACCTAAAACCAGACGATTAACCCTGCATGTAAACAGGGCATTTGGTAAGTTGGGTGTTGACGTTGGAGGTATCTGGGCAGGAATGCCACTTCAGGGAAGAGAATTTCAGTTAGTAAGAGGAGATGATGGAAATTATAGTGTGTACAAGGATGAGATTAAAGCTGAAGATAATTTCGGTGGAAAAATTAAATTAACCTATACCAGAGGCAGGTTTAACTGGTATGCACAATCGGCAGCTATGGGATTGGTGGCTCAAGGCGGAGCTGACCAGACCCTTACTTTTACCGGTTGGAGATTAAAAGACAGTGGAAGTGGAAATCAGTATAATTTTCTTTCAGGTTTTGCATATATACTAGGTGATCTTCAGATTGCCCCAAACTTCTTGTGGCAAAAACCCATAGAAGGCCCGATACCTGGTGATGTACCTGCTCCGGGAAGACCCAGAAATATTCTGGATGACCCGTTTGTTGTAAGAACCAACAGGGAACAGACTGCCGGTGAAATTTTATTCACTTACGACCCCACACCCGGTACATGGATGTATAACTGGGATAGCGATAAAACTGAAGATGCAGAATTTGCCGTAAGTTTAGGTTTTGTATATCGTCATTTACCAACCACGCAGGATGCTGCCATCGGCATTTTACCCGACGGTCGTACAACATTTGCCTTCCCGGGCGCTGCTCCTGCTAAAGATTTGTGGGAAGTACACTCCAGATTGGTTTCTAAAATAAACAGCGATTTCGGGTTAATTGCCAATATGTATACTGGTGATGCACAGGCCAATGGTAGCGATGAACGCACCATTAGACGATACGGAATGGATCTGCGGATAATATACAAGACTGTTAAACTCAATTCATTTCTAAGGATTAACGACTGGGGCCCTTATGACTATCATCGTGATTATAACCTGACTTTCCCATTGCAACTCATGGCTGATATTTCAACTTCATTGGGAAAGCCTGATTGGTTTGATCTGCCCTCCACCAGCATAGGTGTTCGCGCAACATACCGTACACTCGATAAGTATTCTCCGCGCTACTCACCCACACAAAAACTGGATGAGGGTGGAAATTTAGTGCCTGATCCCGAGGCTATTGGTTTTGACAATGGCAACGAGTGGGAAATCAGAACTTATATACGCATAAATATTGGTAAATAAAAATCTTAATAAGATGAACACAAATATTCTTATTCTTTTGAAGAAATTTATCCCCTTAGGGATAGTTTCCGTTATTTTACTGGGTTGTGAACGTGACCTTGATGATTTGAACCCTGTTACTTACCCTGCAAGTCCTGAAGTGTTTATTGACGGCTTCAGTGCGGGATTGAATTATGCAGCTTTTGGAGGCTCTGTTCCTACCGCATTTGATGTCGACAATAAAGAGACTTATAACAACTCCAAAGCTTCCATGAGAATTGAAGTGCCTGACGCCAATGATCCCAGGGGAGCTTACGCCGGTGGAGTATATTTTACCGGGGTTCCAAGAGATCTGTCGGGGTTTAATGCATTAACATTCTATGCTAAAGCTTCACAATCTGCTACTATTGATCTGGTTGGTTTTGGAAACGATATGGGAGCTTCAAAATACCAGGCAACTGTTTCAGGTCTGGGCATAAGTACCGGTTGGAGAAAATATATCATTCCCCTGCCTGATCCATCCAAACTAACAGCCGAAAGAGGTATGTTTTTTTACTCTGTGGGCAATGAAGACGGAAAGGGGTTCACTTTCTGGATTGATGAACTGAAATATGAAAACCTTGGAACAATTGCTCACCCGCAATACAATATGCTGAACGGAGAAGACCAGGTAGAAACATCTGTCATTGGTGTTTCAAAAACAATCGGCGGATTAACATTAATTTACAACCTGCCTACCGGAATTAATCAGGTAGTAAATGCAGCACCGGCATATTTTGAATTTATTTCATCTGATGAATCGATAGCTACGGTTGATGAATTTGGAAAAGTGTCAATTATAGGAGGACCTGGTAATGCTGAAATTTCTGCAAAGGTAGGAGATATAGTCGCTAACGGTTCGCTGGCAATCCAATCCATGGGTGTTTTTCAAAATGCGCCAATCCCTTCACAAGACCCTGCTAAAGTCATTTCCATTTTCAGCGAAGCCTATGATAATGTCCCCGTTGATTACTACAATGGGTATTGGGCACCTTATCAAACTACTCTTTCTGCAGATTTTGAAGTAAATGGGGATCGTATCCTCCATTACACCGACTTTAATTTCGTCGGGATCCAGATGAGTACGCCCACTGTAAATGCTGCTTCAATGACCCATTTGCATCTGGATATTTATATACCGAATACCTTAAGCTCAAATGCGCAATTTAGAGTCGAACTGGCAGATAATGCAGGCGGTGGTACAGGAGTTTTTACCACAACCATCCCTGTTGCCCAGTCTAAACAATGGATAAGCTTAAATATACCCCTAACGGGTTTTACCGGGTTAAGCAGTAGAACCGCTCTCTGGCAGATAATTTTTGTGGATGTAAGTGGTAACATTTCAAGTTTCTATGCAGATAATATTTATTTCTATGATGCATCACCTCCCACGGCTCCAACAAGCCCCGCCCCAACGCCCACTCATGCCGCTGCTGATGTAATCGCTGTTTATAGTGGGGCATACTCTGTGATTCCGGGAACAAATCTTAATCCGAACTGGGGACAGGCAACTGTTGTTTCTGAAATACAAATTCAGGGGAACAACACACTTAAATATTCCGGCCTTAATTATCAGGGAATAGAATTAGGAAGCAGTCAGAATGTTTCTGGAATGGGATATTTACATGTAGACTTCTGGACTTCCAATTCTACAGCACTCAATATTTATCTGATTAGTCCGGGGCCGGTAGAAAAAGCGTTTTCTCTAACGGTGCCAACCTCTGGCTGGAAAAGTATTGACATCCCCTTATCATCATTTTCACCGGTAAATTTAAATGATGTAATTCAAATCAAATTCGATGGCAATGGGAATATCTACCTGGATAATATTTATTTCCGTAAAAATTAGTAATGACAGTACCTGACAGGTTAAACAAAAAAAATAATCAAATGAAAACAATTAATAAACTAAGGAAAATACGTTTCAATTATATCCTTCTTCTATTATTGATTAGCTTCTTCGGATGCGAACGTGATGATTTTCAGAAATTAGATCAACGTAACTGGCAACTGGTATGGAGTGATGAATTTAATGACCCTGCCGGAATATTGCCCGATGCCTCAAAATGGACTTTTGATATCGGAGCAGGTCAAAATGGCTGGGGAAACCAGGAATTGCAATATTACACCAATAACCCGGCAAATGTATCCGCGGATGGTGAAGGTAACCTGGTGATCACTGCAATTCGCTCAGGTAATAGTTTTACATCAGCAAGGATTAAAACACAAGGTTTATTCGCCCAGAAATACGGGCGTTTTGAAGCCAGATTGAAAACACCCTATGGCCCGGGCCTTTGGCCTGCATTCTGGATGCTTGGTGAAAATATAGAAACGAATCCCTGGCCACAATGTGGCGAAATAGATATCATGGAACTCCGGGGACAGGAACCTCATATTATAAATGGGACAATTCATGGACCCGGATATTCAGGCGGAAATCCGGTTACTAAAAGCTACGCTCTGATCAATAACCGGTTTGACATTGATTATCACATTTATGCCGTAGAATGGGATGAAAATAAAATAGACTTCTTTGTTGATGATTATTTATATCAGCGCATCAAACAAAGTGATGTGCCTGGTGAATGGGTTTATAATCAGCCGTTCTTTATTCTGCTCAATGTTGCGGTTGGAGGCAACTACGTGGGATTTCCTACTACCCAAACCCCATTCCCGCAAAAAATGATCATCGATTATGTAAGGGTATATAATGAGGTGAACTAAAACTAAAGCTTAAGAAGAAATTGCTATTCCCAATAATACATTTTACCTGATAAAGTGAACAGAGCTTATACAGATATTGCAAGCATTGCAAATAGCAAAAAGGTTGAAATGAAGATAGTTGAGCATGAAAATGAAAACTATTTTAAAATTTTCAACCATGACGCTATGCGCCCCTTCTTCATGAGTATCGTCAGTGATGCAAATCACTGGATGTTCATATCAAGTAACGGGGGGCTTACTGCAGGCCGCAAAAACCCTGAATATGCTTTGTTCCCTTATTATACTGACGATAAAATCACGGATTCTGCAGATATCACAGGTAGTAAATCAATTTTCCGGATAAATATCAATGGAGATTTGCTCCTTTGGGAACCTTTTTCTGAAAGATTCTCAGGTAAATATACTATCAGTCGAAACCTGTATAAAAGTATTTATGGCAATAAAATCATTTTTGAAGAGATCAATCATGATCTTGGCCTTATATTCAGGTATCAATGGAATTCAGGCAATATTTATGGTTTTATCAGGAAAGCTGAGTTAATAAACACTTCTGATACCGGCTATCAAATAACACTGTTGGACGGCCTTCAGAATATCATGCCCTGTGGAGTGCCGGATGATCTGCAAAGATCAACCAGCAACCTCGCAGATGCTTATAAAAGAAGTGAGTTGGAACGGTCTGCGGGCATAGGTATTTTTGCCCTTAGTGCCATCATTGTTGACAAACCCGAACCCGCAGAAGCATTAAAGGCTAATATTTCCTGGTCATCAGGCCTTGATAATCCTGGATATCTACTGTCGTCTTTACAACTCAACAATTTCAGAAAGAAACAGGAAATCTATGAGGAAAGCGATATTAAAGGAGAGAAAGGAGCTTATTTTGTTTCCACAGAAATAGATTTGCCAGCTTATTCAGGTAAAAAATGGAAAATTATTGCCAATGTAAATCAAACCCACTCACAAATTATTAGCCTGCGTCATTCCATTGAAGAAAATGCGGATATGGATAAGCACATCCAGGATGATATTGATACAGGAACGAAAAAATTAATTCAACTCGTTGCGGGTGCTGATGGCCTACAATTAACTGCGGACAGGCTATATGATTCCCGTCATTTTTCCAATGTACTTTTCAATATCATGCGTGGGGGCATATTTGATGACAATTACCAGATAGAAAAAGAAGATTTTGTCAGTTACCTGACTAAAGCCAATAAAGATGTGGTGATAAGTAATCATGATTTTATCACAAGTCTTGAAAAAAAAATCAACCGGGATACACTGAAAATCCTTTTAAAAAAAACTAAAGATGCTGATATAATAAGGCTTAGCCTTGAGTATTTACCCTTGAAGTTCAGCCGCAGGCACGGAGACCCCAGTCGCCCATGGAACAATTTTTCCATCAACATGCAAGATGAAACAGATGGCTCAAAAATTTTAGATTATGAAGGCAACTGGAGGGATTTGTTTCAAAACTGGGAGGCACTGGCCTTTTCCTATCCCGAATTTACGGAAGGTATGATTTTCAAGTTCCTGAATGCTTCTACTTTTGACGGATACAATCCATACAGGATCACCAAAGATGGATTCGAATGGGAAACTATTGAACCTCACAATCCCTGGTCATATATTGGGTATTGGGGGGACCATCAGATAATCTATCTGCTGAAATTTCTGGAAATAACAGAAAGATACTATCCCGGAATCCTGCAATCATATTTTGAGAAGGAATGGTTCGTTTATGCTTCTGTTCCTTACATCATCAAACCCTATGAACAACTTCTTGAAAATCCGAAAGACACCATTGATTTCGACCATGAATGGAATGCTTCTATCAGAAAACGATGTGAATTACTGGGAGCGGATGGTGCTCTTTTAACCGACAATAGTACAGAAATATACCATGTTAATTGTATAGAAAAAATACTGGCAACGGTACTGGCAAAGATGTCAAATTTTATTCCTGAGGCCGGTATCTGGATGAACACCCAAAGACCAGAATGGAACGATGCCAATAATGCCCTGGTAGGCAACGGTGTTTCAATGGTCACCCTATATTATCTCTACCGCTTCATGAAGTTCTTCAAAGCTACATTGAGCGGTACAGACCTTAAAACAATCAGAATATCCGGTGAATTAACTGAATTTTACCACACTGTACGGGATACCCTGCAGGAATTCAGGCACCTTCTTAACGGATCCATTAACAATAAGGAAAGGAAGAAAATACTGGATCAACTTGGCACAGCTGCTTCCCAATACCGGAATCGGATATACCAAAGCGGGTTTTGGGGTAAAAAGAGAAGCATCTCCATAGATGGCCTTAATACACTTATTCAATTATGCATTGAGTTCATGGAACATTCAATTGCAGCAAATAAAAGGGCAGATAATTTATATAATGCTTACAACCTGATATCAATTGCTGAAGAGGAGATCTCTTATACTCATCTCGAAGAAATGCTTGAAGGCCAGGTAGCTGCCCTTAGTTCAGGATTCTTAAACCCGGAGAATGCGCTGGAATTAATGGATGCTTTGAAAATCAGTTCACTCTTCAGGGAAGATCAGTATAGTTACATTCTGTATCCGGAAAAGGAATTGTTTGGCTTTCTGCAAAGGAACAACATACCTGTGGATGATGCAGAATCATCCGAATTAATCAGAAGAATGGTCTCTGATGATAACAGACAAATTGTTGAAAAGGATGTTCAGGGCAATTATCATTTTAATGGTAACTTCAAAAATGCAGGGGACTTAAAAGTTACACTGGATGCTATGTCTGATGGCAAATACAGGGAACTTTTGGAAAAAGAAAGGAACTTTCTATTGGATTTATTTGAAAAGGTGTTCAATCATCGACACTTTACCGGTAGATCCGGAACCTTCTTCTCTTATGAAGGTCTTGGATCCATCTATTGGCATATGGTATCCAAATTGCGCCTGGCATTGCAGGAATGCTGTCTGCAAGCCATTGAAGAGAAAGCTGATCCGGTAATTACAGGAAGATTACTCGAGCATTATTATGAAATCGTTGCCGGTATAGGAGTTCATAAAACTCCCGAATTGTATGGTGCATTCCCGACCGATCCTTATTCTCACACCCCTAAACACAGAGGAGCTCAGCAACCCGGAATGACAGGACAGGTAAAAGAGGATATTCTGGCACGTTTTGCAGAATTGGGAATGATCGTCCGTGAAGGGAAAGTAACATTCAACCCCATCCTTCTGAGGAAAGAGGAATTCCTGCAAGAGTCCGCCACATTTGAATATTACACTATTGCAGGTGAGAAAGAATTGATACACCTGAATGCAGGGCAACTGGGATTTACTTTTTGCCAGGTACCCGTAATCTATACTATGTCAGACAATGAGATGATAACCCTTACATATACCAATGGCAGAACCTATAGAATTGAGGGTAAGATTTTGGACCTTACTTCCAGCAGTAACCTATTTAACCGGACAGGTAAAATAAAAAGAATAGAGGTATTAATAAAACCAGAGTATTAATGAAAGCAAATAACCGTCTATTCATATATGTATTTCTCATAATGATGCTAATGGGCAGTTGTATTGAACATAAAATCCGGAATGTGGAAATCTATGAAACGTCCGAAAGTGGTAATAAGCTAACGCTAATCACTGAATTTTCTGACATTAATGAAAAAGTGGAAATTAAGATTTTGCCCCATGAGAAATTCCAGACCATCACCGGTATAGGAGGTTCTTTTACCGAGGCTTCCGCATATCTGCTTAATCAAATGAGCAGGGAGAACAGGGATAAGATACTTGAAGCATACTTTGGCGAATCCGGTGCACGCTATTCACTGACCCGCACCCACATGAACTCCTGCGATTTCTCGCTGGGAAACTATTCCTACGCACCGGTAAAGGATGATTTGGAGCTAATTCATTTTTCTATAAATGAAGATTTGGATGACATTATCCCAATGATAAAGGGTGCTATGGCTTTTTCCAAAGATGGGTTTAAGATCATCTCATCACCATGGACTGCTCCTCCCTGGATGAAAGACAATAACGATTGGCGCGGCGGGAAACTTTTACCCCAATATTACGATACATGGGCTTTGTTCTTTTCAAAATATGTAAGTTCCTGCAAAAAGGAAGGTATTGATATATGGGGTTTTACTGTTGAAAACGAACCTCTCGGCAATGACAGCAACTGGGAAAGTATGCATTTTACACCACAGGAAATGACTGATTTTGTTAAAAATCATTTAGGTCCATTATTAAAAGCTGACGGACATAATGTTAAGATACTGGGATTTGATCAAAATCGTGATGAGGAACTTAAAAAATGGGTAGATGTGATGTATGAGGATGAGATTTCCGGAGAATATTTCGACGGGACAGCGGTACACTGGTATGCGAGTACATATGATTATTTTGCTGATGCATTGCAATATGCTCATCACAAAGCGCCTGACAAACATCTTATTAATTCTGAGGCCTGTATCGATGACGAAGTTCCCGGATGGAAGGACGATGCCTGGTACTGGTCAAAGGAAGCGACTGACTGGGGTTGGGATTGGGCGCCCGAAGAGAAAAAATACCTTCACCCCAGGTATGTACCTGTGTTCAGATACGCCCGCGATATTATAGGATGCCTCAATAATTGGGTGGATGGATGGGTTGACTGGAACATGGTGCTGGACAGGCAGGGCGGGCCTAATTGGGCAAAAAACTGGTGTGTGGCCCCGGTAATTGTTGATCCTGAAAAAGATGAAGTTTATTTAACCCCATTGTATTACACCCTTGCGCACTTCAGCAGGTTCATAAGACCCGGCGCTGTAAGAACAGGGTTTGAAAATACAGACGAAGACCTTATGGTAACTGCAGTTCACAATCCTGATAGTACTATCGTAGTTATAATATTTAATCCTTATGAAGATGATAAAGGAATCCGTCTTTCCTTAAATGAAAAATCGGCCGAATTTAACATCAGTGGAAAGGCTATCCAGACTGTTGTAATCCGGGCTGATTAAAGAATTATTTCAGGCAAATAAGATCAATTCAAAATCTAAAATAATGGCACATCACAAAACAGCTTCCAAAGACAGGGTTCCGATAGGACAAAAAGCTGCTTTCGGCGCAGGTCACCTGGTAAATAATTTATTACCCGGATCATTAGGGGTTTTTGCTTTCTTTTTGCTTACCGCCTTTGGTATGGACCCTTTCCTTGCAGGATTGCTTGGTGGTTTACCGCGCTTCTTCGATGCCATTACCGATCCTATCATGGGCTATATTTCCGACAATACTAAATCAAGACTGGGACGTAGAAAACCTTATATTTTTATCGGGGCTATTATGAGTGGTGTTTTGTTTGCCGTTTTATGGCAACTCAGTCCGGATAATTCGCAAATGTATAATTTCTGGTATTTCCTTATTCTTTCCATGGTTTATCTTATTGGCAATACCATGTTTAGTACACCCCTTATTGGATTAGGCTATGAAATGACTTTTGATTATAATGAACGGACACGTTTAATGGGTTTCTCCCAAACCATCGGACAAATTGCATGGATGATAGTACCCTGGTTTTGGGTAATCATTGCCAACCCGGATTTATTTGAAAACCAGGCCATTGGTGTTCGTCGTCTTTCTGTCATTGTCGGGGCAATATGTATGATTCTAGGTATGATGCCAGCCTTGTTTTGTAAGGAAATCGACCAGGCTAACCTTACAAACAGGGACGATCTCACTTTTAAGAACCTGCTAAATAATTTAAAAAGTTTGCTTCGTAATATGGCGCTGATTTTTAAAAATATTTCATTCGTGAGACTTTGCGGTGCAACGTTTCTGGTGTTCAATGGCTTTCAAATGGTAGCCTCATTCAGTTATTTCATCATTGTGTTTTACATGTTCAAAGGTAACTATGGTGATGCCGGAACCTGGCCGGCATGGTTCTCTACAATTAGCGCTCTGGCCACTGCAATTTTGATTATCCCGGCCATTACCTGGATGTCGAATAAATGGGGAAAAAGAAATGCCTTCATTATTTCAACAGCCATTTCTATGGTGGGATACATGTTAAAATGGTGGGGCTTTAATCCTGAAAATCCCTGGATGATCTTTATGCCCGTTCCATTGATGGTTTTCGGAATAGGCGGCCTCTTTACATTAATGATGAGCATGACGGCAGACGTTTGCGATCTGGATGAGTTGAATAACGGCATGCCCAGAAAAGAAGGAACATTTGGAGCTATCTATTGGTGGATGGTGAAGCTTGGACAAGGGCTTGCACTGGTTTTAGGAGGTTTGGTTTTGAAACTGGTTGGATTTGACCAGAATGCAGCGGTACAAACGGTGGAAACAATCACACGCCTGAGACTTGCAGATATTATTATCCCTGCATTCACAGCTGGTTTGGCAATACTGGTGATGTGGAAATATGATCTGACTGAAGAAAAAGCCAGGGAAATCAAGAATGAGTTGGTTAGAAGGCGGGGAGAATTGTAAATTAAAGATAAGCATCAATTTAAGTATAAATAATTCAAAAAATAACAAGATGTCATACAGAGCAGAAAAGTTTTTAAATTTTAAGGGATCAGACTTAGTTCTGAAAGAGAGTTTTTTTGATGAAAAGTCGGATGAAGACATCAGGAATTTGTTCCTGGAAATATTGTATGGGGGCATTCATGGGTTCTGTTTCAGTCTTTATGAAGAAGGACAAAAACCCGGTGATATTATTGCTGAAGAACAAATAAGACGCCGGATGAAAATTATTCAACCCTACACAAAATGGATCCGGTCATTCTCCTGCATTGATGGAAATGAACTGATCCCTAAAGTTGCCAAGGAATTTGGAATTAAAACATTGGCAGGGGCATGGTTAGGCAGTGAAGAGGATAAAAACCGGCAGGAAATTGAAAGCCTGATCCGTTTGGCTAAGGATGGTCTGGTTGATATTGCTGCCGTGGGGAATGAAGTGCTTTACAGAAATGACCTGTCAGAACATGAACTCATAAACTATATTCAACAGGTAAAAAAAGAAATCCCGGATATTCCGGTGGGTTACGTTGATGCCTATTACGAGTTTGCCCAACGGCCGTTACTGGCAGAAGCCTGTGATGTGATCTTATGTAATTGTTACCCATACTGGGAGGGCACAGATTTCAGGTATTCGCTGCAGCACATGCAACAGATGTACAATCAGGCCGTTCATGCAGGGAAAGGGAGACGTGTTATAATAACAGAAACAGGCTGGCCAAGTAAAGGAGAAAACATGGGTAATGCCCTCCCTTCTCCTCAGAATGCAATTAAATATTTTATCAATACCCAGTTATGGGCGATGGACGAAAATATTGAAGTGTTTTATTTTTCGTCATTTGATGAATCGTGGAAAGTTGGGAATGAAGGAGAGGTTGGAGCTTATTGGGGGATATGGGATCATCTTGGAAAATTAAAATATGCCGATGAAGATTTTTCAAAAATTACAAATTAGTCCGGGAAGAGCGATATGCTATTCCGGTTTCAGAAATGGTCAAAATCCGGGCGGAATATATCCCTCCTATGAGCAGATAAAGGAAGACTTAATGCTTCTGCATAAGCACTGGAAATATCTTCGGCTATTTGATTGTGACCGTCATGCTGAAACAGTTCTGGAAGTGATAAACAGGGAAAAACTGGGTTTTCAGCTTATGCTGGGAGCATACATTGGCGCTGAGATGAACAATTTCAACTGCCCATGGAATGGTGGAGTGTATTCAGAAGAGCAGTTAGCATTAAACAGCATGAATAATAAGCATAAAATTACAAAATTGATTGAACTGGCAAATAAATATAACGATGTCATTTTCTCTCTCTCAGTGGGAAATGAAACCTGCGTTGAATGGACAGACCATTATGTGCCGGAAAGTACAGTGGTGCATTATGTAAAGCAGGTAAAAGAAAAAGTAACTCAACCTGTTAGTTTTTGCGATAATTATGCTCCATGGCTCTTTAAACTGGAACATTTAGCAGAAGAAGTGGATTTTATTTCCATTCATACATATCCCGTTTGGGAATACCGGCATATTGATGATGCACTTGAGTATACAAAAGAGAATTATAATTCGGTTATAAAAAAATATCCTGACAAGGCGGTAGCTATAACAGAAGCAGGTTGGGCAACCAGCTCAAACGGAAGAGGTATTGATCCGGATAATGCCAATGAAGAATATCAGAAAATATATTTTGAGAAACTGATGGAATGGACAGAGAAAGAAAACATCCTTGCTTTCTTCTTTGAAGCGTTTGATGAATCATGGAAGGGCTCGCCGGAACCTTTGGAGCCTGAAAAACACTGGGGTTTGTTTAAAATTGACAGGACACCGAAAATGGCAGTAAATTTTTTATTTCAAAAATAAATATCTAAAAAGGTCTATCGAAAGGAATAGACTGTCAAAACGCTGTATTAATGGTAACCATTAAAAAATTTAATCTTAATTCAATTTATTTATTAACCTTTAATTTATGTATTATGAGAATTTTTACTTTTTTACTTACAATGATGTTTATCACATCATTAAGTATGGCTCAAAATGCGCCGATCGATTTTGAATCAGGCGGATATGGTGCCGATTGGACATGGAGTGTTTTCGAAAACAATACCAACCCGGCACTGGAAATTATTGACAATCCACATTCAACAGGAATTAACACTTCTGCAAAAGTAGCCAAATTTACGGCCTTGCAGACAGGAAATCCCTGGGCTGGTACTGAATCTTTACAAGGTGATTTAGGTACTTTTGAATGGACTAATGATAACCGGATTGTGAAGATAATGGTATACAAAACGGTGATCAGCGATGTGGGAATTAAATTTGATGCGGGAGCACCACCAAATGACTGGTCATCCGGAGAGATAAAGGTGGCAAACACTAAGATTAACGAATGGGAAGAATTAACTTTTGATTTTTCTCTTGCCGCAAACCCGCCGGTAGAATTTGGAGGTTTGAAAAGAATCATCATCTTTCCCGATTTTCTTGCCAGGGAACAGGATAATATCATTTATTTCGATAATATAACTTTCCATACCGGAGGCGCGCCACCGGCAGACCCGACAACGGCAGCGCCACCCCCCCCTGCAAGAAATGCAGAAGATGTAATTTCCCTGTTCAGCGATGCCTATACTGATGTTACAGTAGATACATGGAGAACCGACTGGTCACAAGGTATATTGGAAAATGTCAGCATTGCAGACAACGCCACAAAAAAATATTCAAATCTCAATTATGTGGGCATCGAAACAATAGCCAATCAACTTGATGTTTCGGGAATGACACATTTTCATATTGATGTGTGGTCAGCCAATTTTACATTATTAAAAATAAAACTGGTCGATTTTGGAGTCAATGGGATTTATGGAGGGGGTGACGATGTAGAACATGAGCTCGTTTTCAATTCACCTGCAAAAAACGAATGGGTAAGTCTGGACCTGCCATTGAGTGATTTCACAGGACTTACTACACGACAAAACCTGTCACAGTACATTTTGACAGGTGAACCTACCGGTTCGGCTATTGTCTATGTGGATAATGTATACTTTTACAAAGAAGCACCAAATAGCACCAATAAGCTATCTTCTGCTCAAAATAAAATAAATGTATATCCTAATCCAGTCTCATCAGGTGAACTGCTTCAGCTTAGTTCTGAAGTCAGCCAGATCGATATTTTTGATTTTAGCGGAAGAGTGATTAAGACCTTGAAAGCTGTTTCAGTTATGAATACAAATGAATTGAAACAAGGTGTTTATATTTTGAAAATCCAGACTAACACAGGCTCGGTTCAAACACAAAAACTTGTTGTGAAATAAATAAATTTCACTTTTTTTTTTGAGCCGTCTGTTTACAGGCGGCTCTTTTTTTTTTAAATTGCATAAGATTTTTTTATGATTTGATAATTTATTGAAAAAGCTGGCAACATATTTAATGGTGTTTATTCTCAGTGCACATGCTATCAACGCACAAAAGTTACCGGAGAAAGGCGTGCCCTTGTTACAAAACTTCACTCCTGCAGACTATCAGAATAAAGGGAAGATCTGGGATATTTATTCTGCTGAAAACGGAATTGTCTATATGGCTGCTGACAAAGGGCTGCTGGAATATGACGGAAAAACATGGCATAGCTTTAAGGGAAGTGAAGGATTTACCCGGTCATTAATAGTGGTAAATGATTCACTTATATATACAGGGTCCGATTTGGATTTTGGTGTCTGGAAAAAGAATAAATATCAGGCTTTTGAATATACATCTCTATATCCGTTCCGAAAAGATATTTCTGATATTAATGAAGAATTCTGGAACATTTACCAGTTAAAGGACAATATCATTTTTGTATCTTTTCACAATATTTATATTTATAAAAATCAACAACTTACCAAAATAAACGCCCCAAGTAGATTTTCTGGCAGTTATGCAGTAGATGATTCTTTATATTTTGCAGACGAAAAAGAGGGTTTGTTTGTTTTTAACGGATTGTCACTTAACCAGGTATTCAAATATTCAGAGGATGAAAATTTTCAAATTGCAGGGCTTTACCGAAATAAAGGAGGAATTGTAATTGTTACCAAAAATTCAGGTTTATATTTCTATTCATCCGGAAATCTGGTCACATTGAATACTATTTTATCCCAAAATTTAAAAATAGCTAACGTTTTTAGTTTTGAGCAAATCAATAACACTTACTTAGCTTTTGGAACTGTTCTCAGAGGTTTATATATCACTGATCCGGATGGAAAAATAATTCATCATATCAACAAACAAAAGGGATTACCAAATAACACTGTATTAAGCTTGTATTATAGTCCATCCGGTAAATTATGGATGGGACTGGATTATGGAATTGCAGAGCTGAACCTGAAAAATAATCTTACTTATTTCTATGATTACAGAGGAGATTTCGGTACAGGTTATACTTCATTATTAAAGGATGAAATTTTTTATCTGGGAACTAATCAAGGCTTATATAAATCGAAATGGAAAAACCTAAATAACGATGTGGATTTTAACAGATTTCAACTTGTTTCAGGAACTGAAGGACAGGTATGGACATTAGAATACATTGACAACAATTTATTCATAGGACATGACCAGGGATTATTTATTTTAAAGGAAAATACAATTCAAAAATTAAACAATCAATATGGAGTGTGGACTATTATACCTTATCATGATTATTTATTAACCGGAAATTATTATGGTATCTCGATTTTTAAAAAATCCAAAAACAACTGGACTTTCCTGAAGAATATGGAACTTATACTAGGTTCATGCAATCAGTTAATTATAGAAAATGATAATATCCTGTGGGTAAATATTCCAAATTTTGGTATTATCAGAGCTGTTTTAGACCATAATCTGTATCCTGCTGAAAGATTGATTTTTCCTGTAAGAAATTTCGAGGAGAATTATCCTTCCTTAATAAAGACTGAGAAAGGAATTCAGGTTATTACAGATAAATTTCAATATACCTATAATGCTATTGATAAAGAATTTATTCTGCAGGCTGAAATATATAATTATCCCAAAGTAGCAGGTTTGTTATCAGGCATTTATCAATCGGCTTCCTTACACCCTGACTATGAATTTTATCCTGTTTATAATGGATTTGCCCTGAAATATCTTAAAAACATCGAAGAAAAAATCAAAGAACACAATAAACTAATTCTCAGAAAAATTGAGGCCTTTAATAATGAGGAAGAAATTCTGTTTTATCCCGGTGCAATAGTCCCATACAGATTTAATAATATGAATATTGAATGCATTGTTCCTAATCAGGATGATGTTTTATATCAATACAAATTAAATGATTCGGATAATTGGAGTCCATGGATGACAGATCATTCTTTCGAATTTTTAAGTCTGAAAGAAGGGAAATATACTCTTTTAGTGAGAGCGAAGGTTAATGGAAATATTACAGAAACAAAGTCAATATCATTTCGTATTGCTGTACCCTGGCATCGCTCGTGGTATAGCCGTCTTATCTATATTTGTATATTAATTTTAGTGGCTTACGTTTTTCGCCGCTGGCAAAAATTAACCTTAAAAAAACAAAAGAAAAGACTATTAATCAAACAAAAAAACTCCTTGCGGGAGCAAGCCGAGAAATACCAACAGGAAATCATACTGCTGGAACAGGAAAAACTTAAAATTGAATATAACCAGCTGAAACAACAGTTAAAGAACAAAACCATAGAACTGGCAACCAAAGCTAAGGATAACGAGGATAAAAACCGATTATTGCATACCCTGAAAGAGAAATGCGATAATGCTCAGAATCATCCGTCAAAATCCAATTCTATATGGCGTGAAATGCAGAGATTGTTAGACTCCAATCTTAAAGTTGAAGACAAAACATTTGAGATTCAAATGGATGAGTTGCATCAGGAATTTTTTGTAAAATTAAAAGAGAAATTTCCGGGATTGTCCAGCAATGATTTACGCTTATGTGCTTATTTAAAAATAGGTCTAAATTCCAAAGAAATCGCTGATTTATTAAATATTCAGCCTTCGAGTGCATACATAAGTCGTTCACGACTCAGAAAAAAACTTAACCTAAAAGTGGATGAGGATTTGCACGATTTTTTAATTACTATTTAAAGTTCCGCTCTTAATTTTAATGCACATAAAATTAAATTATTACAGCCAGTTTACACAATCTGATTTACGTTTTACACATTACAGTTCAGGAATAAAATTAAGATTTTTAGCCTGAATGTATTTAAAATATAATGAATAATATTTACTTTAGTTGACTTTGAAAATTAATAAACATTACAATAAATTATTAATAAAATGAAAGGAAGACTAACATTCACCATTATCAAACCAGGTGCGGTTACCAATGAACATATAGGCCCGATACTAAAAATCATAAATGAACATGGATTTCATATCGCATCAATGAGAATGACACGTTTAACAAGACAGTTAGCAGAAGAATTTTATGAAATCCATAAAGGGAAACCATTTTATGAAGGACTGATTGAATTTATGATTTCAGGCCCAATAGTTATTGGGATACTGGAAAAGGACAACGCAGTTGAAGATTACAGGAAACTCATCGGTAATACTGATCCATCCAAAGCTGAAGAAGGGACAATCAGGAAACTTTTTGCTGAATCTGTCCAGAAAAATGCAGTACATGGTTCAGATTCCGACGAAAATGCAATCAGGGAATGTGACTTCTTCTTTGCCAGGAGTGAAAGGTTTTATAGGAAGAGATAGAGAACCTGATATTGGGTTATTGGGGGATTGGATTATTGGGGGATTGGGTTATTAGGTTATTGGGGGATTGGGTTATTAGGTTATTGGGGGATTGGGTTATTAGGTTTTGGGCGATTTGGTGATTTGGTGATTAGCCCGCATCTCCAACCTCTATTCATCAGATCAGGAACTGATATTCGTAAGATAAAGCAGATCAGAGGTGTACATGTCTTTCTGCATGATATGAAGATCTTACAAGGGGTCCGCTTTCAATATATGTAAAACCTTTTTCAAGTCCTTTATTTCTTAATTCCTCAAAAATATCCGGGTGAATATATTCCACAACTTCAAGGTGAATTCCTGAAGGTTGTAAATACTGACCCAGTGTGAGTATGGAAACTCCCGCATTTCTCAGATCATCCATCGAGGAAAGAACCTCCTCAATCTTTTCGCCCAATCCAAGCATTAAACCCGATTTTGCTATTATTTCCGAGTCTGATATATATTTTAACACTTCCAGGCTTAGATCATAATTCGCGCGTGAACGTATTTCAGGAGTAAGCCTCCTCACTGTTTCAATATTATGGGAGATCACTTCGGGTTTTTCATTAATAACTACCTGGATAAGCATTTTGTCACCCTGGAAATCAGGGATAAGAACCTCCATGGTTACACCCGGATTATGTTGTTTGACTTTCCGGATGGTCTGAGCCCATATACCAGCTCCCTGGTCAGGCAGGTCATCACGGTTAACCGAAGTAATGACACAATGATTCAGCTTGAGCAATTTTATTACATTAGCGATCTTCTCAGGTTCACTGTCATCCGGAGGCCCTGGTCTGCCACTTTGAACATAACAAAATGAACAATTACGGGTGCAGATATTACCAAGTATCATAAATGTTGCTGTCCCGGCGCTCCAGCACTCACCTTTATTGGGACAGTTACCGCTGGAACAGATAGTATGCAGGTTATGATCTGAAATCAGTTTTTTAACTATTGAATATTTTTCCCCACCCGGCAATTGAGCCTTCATCCATGATGGCTTCCTGTTTGTGATATTTTCTTTTTTTAGCATTATTTTTTTATAATTATAAACAATAGTTCGTTAAATTAAAAAAAACGCAGAGGCGCAAAGGCGCAAAGTGCTGATTGCTAATAACATATGCAACATTTAATTCAGTTAATAAAGTGCTTTTTATCAATACATTACTAAATTATAACGAAGTATTGACATAGTACAGATTATAATATTACAAAGTTAACAAAGGATATAGAAAAGTGCACGAATGAGAATTTGATTTTTAAGAAATAAGAAACTTAGTTTTTTGTCGTCCCTATTCAACGCTCATCTTTCGCTACAGCTTCAGATGTCTGGTGGCGGAGCCAGGTTTTACACATGGGTAATTATTACCAGAAGTTAGACCTGTCCGGCATTTTTCAGCCGGACAGCGTCGGTGAAGGAAACAATATATTGTATATTGCAGGAAGGTTTTTTTAATAAAAAAGCTTTCTTTGTCTGTATTCCGTACCAGAAAAAATGAAAAATAATTATTTTTGGAATGTATTGATGAAACAATAGTTCATTATGTTTTTATATTGCGCTGATAATGAGCATTTTAATAAATACATTCTTAAATTACGCATGTTATTAATAATCAGCACTTTGCGCCTCTGCGTTTTTTTAAATTTAACGAACTATCGGATGAAAATAAATTAATAATAATACTATGAAAAAATCATTAACAATCTTCATTTTAGCTATTGCTTTTATCTTTATTAATTCCTGTAGGCTGCAGGTTTCTGAATATTACTTTACCGCTCCTGAATATCTTACTGACTTAGTAAATCCTCTTATGGGAAGTGATTCAGAACCGCTATTATCCAATGGAAATACTTATCCTACCATAGCCCTCCCCCGGGGAATGAATTTCTGGACTCCACAGACAGGTAAGATGGGCAGTGGATGGATATATTCCTATAAGGCAAATAAGATAAATGGAATAAGACAAACTCATCAGCCAAGTCCATGGATTAACGATTATGGTGCTTTCAGCTTTATGCCGGTTACAGGAAATCTTAAATTTACAGAAGAAGAAAGGGCTTCCTGGTTCTCTCATAAATCTGAGGTTGTAAAACCTTATTATTACAGTGTTTATCTTGCAGATCATGATACAAAAGTGGAATTAATCCCTTCCGAACGGGCAGCAATATTAAGGTTCACCTTTCCTAAAACAGACTCTGCATTCATTGTCCTTGATGCTTTTTTTAAAGGTTCAGCAGTAAAGATCATTCCGTCAGAAAGAAAGATCACAGGATATGCCCGCAATAATGCCGGCGGAGTTCCGGGTAATTTTCACAATTATTTTACAGCCGTGTTTGATAAGGATTTTGTTTTTTACGGAACATGGGATGAATCAAAATTTACTTTTAATTCAACGGAAAGGGATGGGCAACATACCGGCGCTGTTATTGGCTTCAAGACAAAACGCGGAGAAAAGGTGCATGTGAAAACAGCATCGTCATTTATCAGCCCGGAACAGGCAGAACTGAATCTTGAACGCGAAATAGGTCAGGCAGATTTTGAAACCATAAAAACCAGGGGGAAGGAAGCTTGGGAGAAAGAACTTTCCAGAATAAGGATCAAAGGAGGAAGTTATGACCAGCAACGTATATTTTATTCCTGTTTATACAGGGTGTTACTTTATCCCCGAATATTCTATGAATTTGACAAGCAGGGCAATATGATGCATTACAGTCCTTATAACGGGGAAACACTGCCAGGGTACATGTTTACAGATAATGGTTTCTGGGATACTTTCAGGGCTATCTTTCCCTTTTTTACTGTTATGTATCCCGAATTTTGCAGTGAAGTAATGCAGGGACTTGCAAACACGTATCTTGAAAGCGGGTGGTTACCCGAATGGGCCAGTCCGGGGCACAGGGCATGTATGATCGGGTCCAACTCAGCATCCATTATTGGAGATTCCTACCTGAAAGGTATCAGGGGGTTTGATATGGACCTGTTGTATGAGGCTATAATTAAGAACACCAAAGGACATGGACCGGTTCCTTCCGTCGGACGTTATGGCGCAGATTATTATAACGAGCTGGGATACATACCTTATGATGTGGGTATTAATGAAAATGCAGCCAGAACACTGGAGTATGCTTACGCAGATTATGTGATCATGAAGCTGGCAAAGAAGTTAGGAAAACCTGAAGAAGAAATACAATTATTTAAAAAGAGAGCAGACAATTACATGAATCTCTTTGATCCTGAAACAAGGCTGATGAGGGGGAAAAATAAAGACGGCACCTTCCAGTCACCATTTGATCCTTTTAAATGGGGAGATGCATTTACTGAAGGAAACAGCTGGCATTACACATGGTCTGTTTTTCATGATATTCCAGGTTTAATAGATCTCATGGGTGGTAATGAGGCATTTTGTAAAATGCTGGATAGTGTGTTTATTCTTCCCCCTGTATATGATGAATCCTATTATGGCAGGGTAATTCACGAGATAAGGGAAATGCAGATATCCAATATGGGGCAGTATGCGCACGGGAACCAGCCAATTCAGCATATGCTGTATTTATATAATTACGCCGGGCAACCATGGAAAACACAATATTGGGCAAGGGAAGTTATGAACAGGATGTACACTCCCGGACCAGACGGGTATTGCGGTGATGAAGACAATGGGCAGACATCCGCATGGTATGTTCTCAGTGCACTGGGATTTTACCCTGTCTGCCCCGGCCAGGATGTATATATACTCGGAAGCCCTTTATTTGAAGAGGTCAGTTTAAGCCTTCCTGATAATAAGGTGCTGATAATAAAGGCACAGGATAATTCCATGGAAAATAAATATATTGAATCAGTGCTTCTGAATGGTAAAGCCATTAATCGGAATTATCTGTATCACAATGAATTAATATCAGGAGGCGAAGTAGAGTTCAGGATGTCAGCAAAACCTGATCTTTTAAGGGGAATAAAACCGGATGCTTTCCCGAAAGGAATGTCAGATGAGGATTATTAGGAATAATATGAAGAGGAGGAAGTGAGTGGGTGAGTGGTTACGTGGTTACGTGGTTAGGTGGTTACGTGGTTAAGTGGTTAGGTGGTTAAGTGGTTAAGTGGTTAAGTGGTTACGTTGCCGCAGAGCATACTCTGTGAAACTTTTGACGAATCTTCCCATTTCAACGCCCATCATTCGTTACAGCTTCAGATGACTGGTGGCAAAGCCAAGTTTTACAGATGGTGTAATTATTCCACTTATCCACTTATCCACTCATCCACTCATCCACTTATCCACTCATCCACTCATCCACTCATCCACTCATCCACTTATCCACTTATCCACTCATCCACTCATCCACTTATCCACTCATCCACTCATCCACTTATCCACTCATCCACTCATCCACTTATCCACTCAATTCCCCATCCTTCCATGGCAGTTTTTGTACTTCTTACCGCTGCCACATGGGCATGGGTCATTTCTTCCTACTTTTTTCTCAATCCTTACCGGTTGAGATGAACCCTGACCTGGTGCTGAGGTTCCGGAAGGATCATGGTAACGGGGAGTGTCATTCTTTGAAGCATTGAACTTGCTAAGATCCAGTCTTTTCGGAGCCTGTGCTTTTTGCACACCTGAAGAATCAGCAATGGGGATATGTCCTTTCATAAGTGTGGCAATAACTTCCCTGTTCACCTTATCAATCATCTGGCTGAAAAGGTTAAAAGACTCAAATTTATAGATCAATAACGGATCTTTCTGTTCGTAGGAAGCATTCTGAACTGACTGTTTCAGGTCGTCAAGTTCCCTGAGATGTTCTTTCCAGTTTTCATCAATAGTGGCCAGCACTGCCGTTTTCTCAAATGAGCGCATAATTTCTCTTGCTTCGGTCTTAAATGCTTTCTCAAGATTTGTAAGTACCCTGAAGATCCTTAATCCATCACTTACCGGCACCACAATATTTTCATACACACCGGATTGTTTTTCAAATACATCTTTTATTACAGGGTAAGCCTGTTTTGCAAGCGTTTCCTCCTTTCTCCTGTAGGTATGTACAACATAATCAAAAAGTTTTTCAGTCAGTTCCGTAGCATTAGCGCTTGTGAACTCATCTGTTTTGATGGGTGATTCAATGGACAGTGTACGTATGAGTTCAAAATTGAAACCCTCGAAATCCATCAATTCATGATATTGGTTTACAATACTTTCCACAACATCGTAGAACATATTGCTTATATCCACGCTCAGTCTGTCACCGAAAAGGGCATGCCGGCGGCGTTTATATATCACCTCTCTCTGGGAGTTCATCACATCGTCGTATTCAAGGAGGCGTTTTCTGATACCAAAATTATTCTCTTCCACTTTTTTTTGTGCCCGCTCAATGGAATGTGAGATCATGGAATGGGTAATAACTTCACCTTCCTTAAGGCCTAACCTGTCCATGAGACCTGCTATCCGCTCCGAACCGAAGATACGCATAAGGTCGTCTTCGAGGCTGACATAAAAACGTGAAGAACCGGGATCACCCTGTCGTCCGGAACGTCCCCTGAGCTGGCGGTCAACCCTCCGGGATTCATGACGTTCGCTGCCTATAATAGCTAATCCACCCGCTTTTTTAACTTCATCGGATATTTTAATATCAGTTCCTCTACCTGCCATATTGGTTGCAATAGTCACCTGCCCTTTTATCCCGGCCTGTGCTACAATCTCTGCTTCCCGTGCATGGAATTTTGCATTTAAAACATTATGTTCTATCCGTCGTATCTTCAGCATCCGGCTTAATAGTTCCGATACTTCCACTGATGTGGTACCCACAAGTACAGGTCTCCCCTGCTCAATGAGATCATTGGTCTGTTCAATAATAGCATTGAATTTTTCCCTTTTGGTCTTATACACGAAATCTTCTTCATCATTCCTGACAACAGGTTTGTTTGTAGGAATAACCACCACGTCCAGTTTATAAATATTCCAGAATTCTCCGGCTTCCGTTTCTGCCGTACCTGTCATTCCTGCCAGTTTGTGATACATTCTGAAATAGTTCTGCAAAGTGATCGTTGCCCATGTCTGGGTAGCTGCTTCAACCTTAACATTTTCCTTTGCCTCGATAGCCTGGTGTAAGCCATCGGAATACCTTCTTCCCTCCATGATCCTTCCTGTCTGTTCATCCACGATCTTTACTTTATTGTCCAGGACAACATATTCAACATCTCTCTCAAAAAGGGTATAAGCTTTTAACAATTGATTTACTGTATGAATTCTTTCCGATTTAACGGCATAATCCTGTAATAACTTATCCTTTTTTATCAACCTTTCATGGTCATTCAGCCCCGACTTTTCAATTTCAGCTATTTCACTTCCTATATCCGGAAGAACAAAAAAATTCGGGTCATCAGTGGTACTTATCAGGTCTATACCTTTATCTGTAAGTTCAATAGCATTTTGTTTTTCCTCTATCACAAAGAATAATTCATCGGTTACAACAGGCATGTTTTTGTTATTATCCTGCATATAAAAATTTTCTGTTTTTAACAGAAGTGATTTGTTCCCTTCTTCACTAAGCAGTTTAATAAGCACCTTATTCTTTGGAAGGCCTTTATGTGCCCTCAGAAGCATCAGTCCTGCCTTCTCGTTGTTTTCTTCCTGGAGGAATTTCCGTGCATCATTGATTACCTGGTTGATCAGTTTTTTCTGAGCTTCAACAATGCGTTCCACGCGAGGTTTAAGTTCCTGGAATTCCTGGTTTTCACCTTTGGGAATAGGACCGGAAATAATCAGTGGGGTCCTGGCTTCATCAATCAGTACAGAGTCAACCTCGTCAACAATGGCATAATTATGCCTTCGCTGAACGAGGTCTTCAGGACTCAAAGCCATATTATCCCTGAGATAATCAAAACCAAATTCATTATTTGTCCCGTAAGTAATATCAGAATTATAAGCTTTTCTTCTTTCTTCCGAGTTGGGCTGGTATTTGTCAATACAATCCACTGAAAGCCCGTGAAACTGGAATATTGGTCCCATCCATTCCGAGTCCCTTTTAGCAAGGTAATCGTTAACTGTAACTATATGAACTCCTTTCCCGGTAAGCGCATTTAAAAACACCGGCAATGTTGCCACCAGGGTTTTACCTTCCCCTGTGGCCATTTCAGCTATTTTCCCATGGTGAAGGGCAACACCCCCGATAAGCTGCACCTCGTAATGGATCATCTCCCATTTGATCTTGTTTCCACCAGCCACCCAGCTTGAATGCCAATATGCCTTATTCCCTTTTATCTCTATATGTTCATGTTTTGCAGCAAGATCCTTGTCATAATCCAGCGCAGTTACCTCAACCATCTCATTTTCCGTAAACCTTCTTGCCGTTTCCGTTACAATTGAAAATACTTCCGGAAGCACCTCATTCAATATTTCTTCATACTTATCATCAATTTCTTTTACCAGCTTATCAATCCTGTCAAATATCCGTTCTTTTTCAGAAAGTGCAAGATCATAGTCTTCAGCTGTTTCCCTGAGTTTTTTTAATTCTTCCTCCTGCTCACTGACATAGTTCAGCACTTTCTTTCTTATTGCATGTGACCTGGCACGCAGATCATCATTTGAAAGACTTTCTATCCCAGGATATACCTCATTGATATTATCAATATAAGGTTTTATTTCCTTTAAATCCCTCTCCGCTTTACTCCCAAAAAAGGAAGATAATATTTTATTGATTACGCTCATTTCCCTGATTTATTTATTCGTTATTCTCTAACCTCACAAAATTAGTTTTTTTGAATGATAATTTAACTCAAAATATCAAGTAATTAAAAAAAGGAGGTTAATGAAACAATCCTTTCATTTAATATTAATAATTTTTATCCGGTAGTTCGAAAAATAATATAAATTTGTTGCATAAGATTTTTGATCCTTAATCAGAGAAAAATGAGAAAGATTGTAATTTTGTTTACTATACTGCTGATAGTTTTTAACTTATCTGCGCAAAAGAAACCGGGAAGAGCCCCGTTAAATCCTGAGTATGTTAAATACCTGGAAAGTCAAAAGTTCTTTGATCAGAAAAAATATACAGGAGATAAGGGCTATGGATATGTTCCAAGCCCGTTGTATATTCATTTTGATCAGACAAAGGTATTAATGGACAGTAAAAAAAGTATTGCTTCTTTCCCTGCAAAATATGATTTACGGGATAGTATGCTGGTTACTGATTATGGTATAGGAAGGGATTCTGTGAAGGACCAGGGACCTGCAGGAGCATGCTGGACATTTTCCACGGTCGGTGCCATTGAATCGAACTGGTTAAAGCTTGGCAAGCCTTATACAGATCTTTCAGAATTAAACATGGCAACCTGTCATGGCTTTAACTCAGGGGTAGATGACGGTGGAAACAACCAGTTTGCCCTAGCCTATCTCACCAGGTTAAAAGGGCCTGTAACAGAAGAATCTCAGCCATACAGCCCGGATCCTTCAGCAACTTGCAAAACTACGGATCTGGTAAAAACAGCATATATACTTTCTTCATCCTCCATCCCGAAAAACACCGACCTGGTAAAAAAAGCCATTATGGATTATGGGGCACTCTCAGCATCTATTCATATAGGAGATTATCAAAATTACCTTAGCTTGTTTAATTATACCTATTGTTATCCGGGTAATGAAGCTGTGGACCACGCTATACTGATCATAGGCTGGGATGATAACAAACTGGTTACCGGCGGATCCGGCAGCCCTCCTTCCTCCCGTGGAGCATGGATTGTAAAGAACAGCTGGGGAACCACCTTTGCCGATGATGGATATTTTTATGTAGGATACAATGACACAAAAATACTTTCTTCTTCCATCTGTTTCCCGGAAAGAATTGAATTAAATGAAGTTGACACCTTATACATGTATGATGAATTAGGATCAATAACTTCATTCGGATATGGTGAAGAAACCGGTATCGGATTAGTGAAATATACTGCTCCTGAAGAGCACTTTATCAATAAAATCGGCACATTTCTCAATACCTACAGCAGCTACGTGGATATAGAAATTTACAGCAATTTCCAGGATGGTAATTTAACAGGACTTCTGGCTTCTTCCTATAACAACCACCGGCAATTCCCCGGCTACTATACATTTGACCTCCCTGCTCTTGTAAACGGAGATTTTTATGTAAAAATAAAATATACCAGTCCCGGCTACGGGTATCCCATTCCGGCAGAAGTAACCATTGAACCCACTGCCACTCCCGATATCCAGGAACCTGGTAAGTGCTGGATCAGCGAGGATGGGACTGAATGGATCGCCCTTGGAGAAGGTATTGAAAACTTTGATGCAGATCTTTCTATCAGAGTGTATGCAGAAAGAAAACCGGAATACCAGGTATTCTTTACTGCCAGTAAGATCCTGACCTGTATTGAATCATCCGTAATATTTACAGATGGATCAAGAGGAAATATTGTAAGTTATGAATGGGATTTCGGAACAGATGCAACTCCTGCAACTGCAGCCAGCAAAGGTCCTCATGAAGTTCACTGGACATCAGCAGGTAAGAAAACAATAAGCCTGAAAGTCACAGATAACCAGGATAGCAGTAAGACTATGACAAAAACAAATTATATCGAAGTAAAAAGTGAACTCGATATCATCCTCCCTTTCACGGAAAAAACGGTTGTAAAACGCAGACCATTAACAATTTATGCGGCCGGAGCCGAGAATTATACCTGGTCACCCGTAGAAGGACTGAACACAACAACAGGACCGGTCGTCATTGCAACACCTTTGGAAAGTACAACATATACAGTTACAGGGACCATAGGCACATGTACAGGAACTGCATCCATTGAACTGGAAGTACTGCCAAATCCTGTCAATGATGATGTTTGTGACGCTATTCAGCTTAATACTGTTGGATTCCAGGGCCCTTACACAAATGTTAATGCAACTGTCGAGGCAAATGAACCCTGCCCCCCTGAAGGCGATTGTAACACTCCCATGCAATGGTGTGTTGAAGGAGGATTGCATAATAGTGTGTGGTTCTGGTTCATCGGATCTGAAACAGGTATAATTTCCATTAATACTGAAGGTATGGATAACCAGATTGCTGTATATGACGCAATTCTTTGTGACAGCATTTTATCTTCCACCGGGCATACAATGGTTGCTGCAAATGACGATTATTACGGGGAAGATAAATTTTTTGCTGCCGCTATCGATAAATTCACTGTTGTCCATAACAAGAAATATTTTCTCCAGGTGGACGGTAGTGCAGGAGGTGCTGAAGGTTATTTTACCATCAAAATGTCAGAATATCCTATAAACCGTGAAAAAATTGATGTTAAACAAAACAGTCTGACAAATGTAACAATCTATCCTAACCCCGGTTCAGGAATATTCAACATAAGGTTTTATGAGTTACAAAAAGGAACCATTATGATGAAAGTATTTAATCTGACCGGTCAAACCGTATTCTACAGGCAGGTGGATATGACAGGTATCAATAAAACCGAAATTGATCTGAGTAATGTAAGCTCAGGTCTATATTTACTGGAACTGTCAGATAAGCAGGAATTTTACAGGCAGACAATAGTTATAGAATAAAATCATCAGTTGAGGCCAGAGAAATATTACGACGATTTCGTGTACTCGTAAAGATATTATCCCTGAATGATAAAATTGTTGACTTAACACTGAATGACAATAAATTTAAAGACTTTGAAGATAGCATTCAGTATTATACAGCAATTGAAAACGATCAGGATATAATTATTACAAGGGATTTAAAAGATTTCAGGAAGTCAGGGATCCCTGTAATGTCTCCTGAACAATATCTTGTATCTGTTAATCCTTAGCTTATGAATTATCCTGTTCGCCCCTCATCCCCATAATATCCCGGTCAAAAAGATACAAATGTTTATCTCCGGCCAGATTAATTCTGTCCAGGATTTCTCTTGACTGTGATTCTTCTTCAATCTGTTCTGTAACAAACCACTGTATCCAGTTATGGGTAGTGAAATCTTTCTCTTCCAGGGTTTTTGCAACAATCTCATTTATCGAATTGCTTATATATTGTTCATGTTTAAGCACCTCGGTAAACATATCTTTAATGTTATTATAGGAAACAGGAGGTTTCTTAAAGGCAGGGATAATTGCACTTCCTGCTCTTTCATTAATAAATGCTATTATTTTCAGCATGTGCACTCTTTCCTCTTCCGCCTGTGCATATAGCCACCTGGAAATCCCCTTGTACCCGTTGGTTTCAGCCCATGAAGCCATGGCAAGGTAAAGGTTAGAGGAATAACCTTCTTTTTCAACCTGAACATTCAGGATATTTTCAATACTTTTTGTTAACATAGTTTATAATATTTGAATTTGTAATATTAATACCAATCGTTTGTGCGGTTTTATTTTAAAATATAATTGATAAAAATACCAAACCGCACAAGCGATACTGTAATACATTACAATTTAGGTATTTTGTATTAATAAACAAATGAATGCTAATTTTGTTTAGCTGAAGGAGATCCTTTTAACCAATTCAATGGGTTCTCCCTAATAACTTTGTGAACTTCGTGACATTCTTAGTGCTCTTTGTGGTATTATTTTTAACCACAAAGTACACAATGTATCTCATTTGCATATCACATATTTGTTATAATTTCACTTCCAAACTCTGAGGTTTTCAATTCAACTGCATTATCCATAAGCCGTGCGAAGTCGTATGTAACCTTCTTACTTAAAATAGTTTTTTGAATTGCCTTAATAATCAAATCAGCAGCTTCATGCCAGCCCATATATTGCAGCATCATGACTCCCGATAAAATCAAAGAACCCGGGTTAACTTTATCGAGTCCGGCATATTTGGGGGCTGTTCCATGTGTAGCTTCAAATACAGCATGCCCTGTTTCGTAATTTATGTTTGCTCCCGGGGCAATTCCTATCCCGCCAACAATAGCTGCAAGAGCATCGCTGATATAATCGCCGTTAAGGTTCATCGTTGCAATTACCGAGTATTCGGAAGGCCGGGTAAGTATTTGCTGCAAAAAAGCATCCGCTATAACATCTTTAATAAGTATTTTCCCTGCTTTAACAGCATTTTTCATTTCCTCATCTGCTTTTTGTTTACCTTCTTTTTCAGCAATACGGTCATATTGCATCCATGTAAACACATGATCGCCAAATTCCTTTTCTGCCAGTTCATATCCCCACAATTTAAACTGGCCTTCAGTAAATTTCATAATATTCCCTTTATGAACCAGTGTTACTGATGGTTTCTTTTCCCTGATGGCATATGTAATTGCAGCCCTTACAAGGCGTACAGTCCCCTGTTGTGAAACCGGTTTGATCCCGATCGAGGAAGTATCAGGAAACCTGATGGTTTTTACTTTCAACTCATTTATAAGAAAAGATTTGATTTTATCGGCTTCAGGAGTACCAGTCATCCACTCTATCCCGGCATAAATGTCTTCAGAATTTTCCCTGAATATCACCATATCAGTGGTTGCCGGATCTTTCACCGGAGAGGGTACTCCATTATAATATCTGACAGGCCTGAGGCACACATAAAGATCAAGCAGCTGCCTTAATGTAACATTCAATGATCTGATACCTCCTCCAACAGGAGTGGTAAGCGGTCCCTTAATGGCAACAAGATATTCCCTTATATCCTTAAGAGTCTCCTCCGGAAGCCACGAGCCGGTCTTTTTGAATGCTTTTTCACCTGCATATACTTCCTTCCAGCTAACCTTTCTTTTTCCCTTATAGGCCTTTTCAACTGCAGCGTTAAAAACTCTCACTGACGCAGCCCATATATCCGGCCCGGTACCGTCACCTTCAATAAACGGAATAACGGGATGATCAGGCACATTAAGCTGTCCGTTTACAATACTAATTTTTGTTTCTTCCATATATACTTCATTTTAAGGATATTTATTAAATAATATTAATGAGTTTACCCCGAAAAGTCATTTCCCCCTAAATCCCCAGGGGGGACTTTTGCAAGTTGCTGATTTATAGGCTCTCCCCCCTGTCTGCCGACAGGCAGGCTTAAGGGGGCTGGGGGGGACAAGCATTTAAAATCGTAAATTCGACTTTTCGGAGCGGATTCATAAATTGATCATTCAAAATCAAGATTGAATTGTTGCTTCAGTTTATTCAATGCCGGATTTTTCCTGCTCAGATATTGAAATCTTTCTTCAGGAGTGTACAGCACTTTTTTACCATTCTCCTTTTGCTCAAGATGTGTCTGTATCCTGATAAAGGAATTCTTCAATTCTTTTTTAAGGTATTCCAGGATGCCACTTTTTATGGAATTATTAAACTCCTCAACCTGGGTTGCGTTATCAAGAGTGAGATCAACCTGGTAATTTTCTCCGAGAACGGGTTCCCTTCCCCGGAGCATAATGGATATTCGTGGTCTGTCGGAATTTATGTTATCAGCATATTCCTTCCATTTACTATTCAGATCTTCCTGAGAAAAAGGGGATTCTGTAATATCTGCCTCACTGTTGTTTTCTTCAGTTTCGTATTTGATTTCAGACGAAATTTCTTCCTCTTTGCTGATCTCTCCCGTAACAATGTTTTTAATGGAAATGGCCTGGGTTTTAACAATGTTCTTTTTTATATCCCGGGATTTTTGTGTAGTGCTATTGCTCTCGTTATCTTTGATATTCTGACCGGATTTTTTATGATCAGCCGGTAAATTAATTACTGTGTCATTATCAGGAGTCGCATCTTTTTTTATAACAGGTTCGTCCCGGTCAGGCTTTTTTTTTTCCTCATTAAGATTTGCCAGCTTAATGAGCGCCAGTTCAACCAGCAATCTTTGATTCCTGCTCATTTTGTAATTCAGATCGGTTTCGTTGCAGATCTGCAATGCGGAGTAAAGAAAATCTGTGGGACAAAGGGAAGATTGATGAACATATTTTTCTCTCAGGTTGTCAGACACTTCAAGCAGTTTAACAGTTTCGGGATTCCCGGAGACCAGGAGATCACGGAAATGACTAGCCAGTCCATTAATAAAATTCTGAGAGTCAAATCCATCATTAAGGATTTCATCGAAAATCAATAATACTTGTGAAACGTCACCGGTGAGAAATGCATCGGTGAGTTTAAAATAATAGTCATAATCCAGGATATTAAGATTTTCTATTACATGTTCATACTTAATCGTTTCCCCGCCGAAACTGACGACCTGGTCGAAAATGGAGAGAGCATCTCTCATTGCTCCATCGGCCTTTTGCGCAATAATATGCAGGGCTTCAGTTTCATAATTTATTTTTTCTTTTCCTGCGATATAGCACAGATATTTTACCATATCATCGACTTTTATCCTGTTAAAGTCAAATATCTGGCAGCGGCTGAGTATGGTGGGTATTATCTTATGTTTTTCGGTTGTTGCAAGAATAAATATAGCATGGGCAGGAGGTTCCTCGAGGGTTTTCAGGAAAGCATTAAAAGCCTGCTGTGATAACATATGTACCTCATCTATTATATATACACTATACTTCCCTATTTGTGGCGGAATACGAACCTGCTCTGTCAGAGTTCTTATACCTTCTACTGAATTATTCGATGCAGCATCAAGTTCATGTATGTTATAGGAACGGCTTTCATTAAATGCAAGACATGACTCACAAAGGTTACAGGGTTCTGTTTCAGAAGTAAGATTACTGCAGTTAATTGTTTTGGCGAAAATCCTTGCACATGTTGTTTTCCCCACTCCCCTGGGTCCGCAAAAAAGATATGCGTGGCCAAGATGATCCCCTTTAATGGCATTTTTAAGTGTTGCTGTAATGGGATCCTGTCCGATCACACTTTTAAAAGTTTCAGGCCTGTATTTCCGGGCAGATACAATAAAATGACCCATATAAATCACTCTTTGAAATTGGGTTTAAAGATAGTATTTTGCTGTTAAATGATCAGTATAATTTGGAAAAACATTTTGGTGAGGTAATAAATGGGGTATTGGGTTATTGGGTTATTGGGTTATTGGGTTATTGGGTTATTGGGTTATTGGGTTATTGGGTTATTGGGTTATTGGGTTATTGGGTTATTGGGTTATTGGGTTATTGGGTTATTGGGATGGATATATTTAATAAAAATTATCACTGGTAACCTATATATTTATGGGAATAATTATGAGATTAACTTCGTTAAACTCACCGCCAGTTGGCGGATCGGTTCTTCGCTTCACTTCGTTACGCTCAGAATGACAGCATTTTATAATCATAAGTAGGAGGTGGTTAGTTACGTTGCCGCTAACCACCTCCTGCTATTCTAAAATTAAGGAATGACCTGTCATTCTGAGTGATAGCGAAGAATCTCATATTTTTAATCGATCAGTAGTGAAATAAATCTTTGATATAATGTAAAAAGTTTCTACTTTTGCGTGCTCATTATAAAAAATTTAAATTTTTACACATGTTAAACCGATACGAAACCGTTTTCATTGCAACTCCCGTTTTATCTGAAGCCCAGATGAAGGAAGCGGTAGAAAAGTTCCGGAATGTTATCACCGATAACAAAGGGGTGATCATTCATGAGGAATACTGGGGTTTAAAAAAACTGGCTTACCCCATTCAAAAAAAATCAACCGGATTTTATCAGCTTTTTGAATTTGAAGGTGAAAGTTCTCTTGTTGAACAACTTGAACTGCAATTCAGAAGAGATGAGAAAATTATCCGGTTTTTAACCGTGAAACTTGAGAAATACGCTATTGAATATCTCTCAAGAAAAAGAGCTAAAAAAGAAGAATCACTAAAGGAAAAGGAGGCATAAGTCATGTTACAGAATAATTCAGAAATCCGTTATCTTACACCTCCTTCAGTTGAGATCAGAAAGAAAAAATATTGCCGTTTCAGGAAAAACAGGATAAAATATATCGATTATAAAGATCCTGAATTCTTAAAGAAGTTTTTAAATGAACAGGGGAAGATCCTTCCCCGAAGGGTAACAGGAACATCTCTGAAGTACCAGAGGAAAATTGCTATGGCGATCAAAAGAGCCAGGTACCTTGCACTCCTGCCCTATGTAACTGATTTGTTAAAATAATAAAGCGGAGGATATACGATGGAAATAATACTTAAACAAGATATCCACAAGCTGGGACACAGGGATGATATCATCAAAGTAAAAGACGGTTATGCAAGGAATTATCTTATTCCCAACGGGATGGCAATTCATGCTACTCCTTCTGCAAAAAAAATACATGATGAAATCCTGAAGCAGCGTGCTCATAAGGAACAACAACTACTTGCAAACGCACATGAAGTGGCTGAGAAATTAAAAGATGTAAGCCTGGTAATTGGTGCTAAAACAAGTACAAAAGGTAAAATATTTGGTTCAGTCAATACTATCCAGATTTCAGAAGCTTTAGCAGAAAAAGGATTTGAAATTGACAGAAGAAATATTACTATCAAAGAAGACCTTATAAAAGAAGTTGGAAATTATACAGCTTCCATACGTCTTTACAAAGATGTAAAAGTAGAGATACCATTCGAGATCATCGCTGAATAAATCAACTTTTTTTTACAGCGATTGTTTCAATCTCAATTAATGCTCCACGGGGAAGGTCTTTTACAGCAAATGCAGAACGGGCAGGTTTATTCTCAGAATAAAATTCTTCATAGACTTCATTCATGAACTGAAAATCCGTTATTTCTTTCAGAAAGCAGGTAGATTTAATCACATCTGAATAATCACATCCGGCTGTATGAAGTATGTTCCCGATATTTATCAAAACCTGCCGGGTTTGTTCCCTGATACCTCCATCTATGATTTTTCCTGTTTCAGGTACAATAGGTATCTGACCCGAAATGAACAGAAAGCCATTCGCCTCTACAGCCTGGGAATAAGGACCGATAGCCTGAGGAGCGTTACTGGTGTTGAAAGTTTTTTGCATATATAATTAGTTAATTTATGAGTCCAATCCAAAAAATCATTTCCCCTTACCTGCGAGGCCGTTTCATTAATGTTTTTTACCACAAAGGACACAAAGTATTATTAATTAGGAATATAAACTTAGCGTCCTTAGTGTGTCCTTTGAGTCCTTTGTGGTAAAATATAACTCGACTTTCACAGTTAGTTCAATTATATTTTCCTAAAAATTATCCTGCCACGGGATACGTTTATTGTATTTTAAGTCTTTCAGCACAGCTGATTTAACATTTATCTGGAAATTAAAACTCTTGTAATAGCCAAAAGGAACAGCAGACAAACTCATCTCCCAGCAATGAAGATCGCGGTAAAGGCTCAGACTTGAAGTGGTAATTTTTTTATCCGCCATGTCATACCCCGTATTATAACCGATTTTCCATTTTGGAGTAAGACTAAAATCTCCTGTAATCCTTATCGTTTGAATAACAGAAGCCTTCTCTGCAGGTTTGGAATAATTGAAATTATAATCTATTCTTACACTCCAGGGAATATTAAAATCAATATACTCCCCATAATAATCTTCATCAAGCATATCATATTCTTCTCCCGGGACACCCATTTGCCTGGTTTCCTGATCCAACATGCTCCCCTCTGTCTGGGAAGTACCTGTTTTTTTTGAGGCTGAAGAAAAGGCATATCCGGTTGAAAATCCGAAGTTGGTGAGTCTTGCTATCTTTCCTGATTTGCTGAACTCAGATTTATTGATCCTTCTGTAATTATTATCATAAGCATACGGATCAAAACTTCCCCTGAAAGAAATATTAAGTTTATTTTTAAAAAGTGATGTGTTCCCGTTGAATGATACAGGCCTGAACAATATACTGTCCTCGAAACTCGCAGAAGTGGAAAAACTCAGATTATCAATCAATTTAACTTTATTAACCTGTGTACTGGTATCGGTCACTTCTTTAACCTTCATCTCCACATTATTATTCAGTGAAAAAGACATTGTTCTCTGCCTGCTGGTAAAAGAAGGCGTCCCAAACATCCCGTTTTCATAAATAGAATATTTTTCCAGCAGTTTTCCCTCCTCATTTCTGACTTCCCGGTAATACTGGGGTACAATTCCACTCATATCCGGAATATAGGAGAATGAAACCGAGGGAGACATTACATGCCTGATTGCCTGCACCCTCCCTTTGCCCGAAAACTGGTACATCCCGTAAATCCTTGGAGCAAATGAAGCAGAAAGACCCGGATAAAATCCCTGGGCATAGGTAAATTTGTTAATTGTGTCTTTTATAGTTACATAGTAACTGGTGTCGGGATCAGTAACAAGCACTCTCCGTTTTTCAATATAATCTTTATATAACATTCCGGTATAACGAAAATTCGGTGTTATTGTCAGGATTTTAAACTTCTTCGGTTTGTAATTCCAGTATACAGGAACTTCATGTTTAAAACCCATATTCATGTCATCCCACACTTTATCAGTAAAAAGTAAAGTATCTGAAGTCCGTATCCTGTTATCAAAAAATCCCGTATAACTGATCTGTATTTCCTCATACCAACTCCTCTTTGGTGAGGAGGAAGTTTTGGATCTGAAAGGATATATTCTGTTCATATTGAGGGAAGCCTTTGGAAAATTAAGATCAACTCCCCCGGTACGGCTGTTTTGTGAATGATTGAAACTGGTACTGAAATTGAAGGGACTATTTGGCCAGTTTTTCTGAAAAGATATACTCGATTGTTTGGTATTTGTAAGAGCATTGGTGAGAATTCTGCTGTGATTCTGGTCAAATTTATTGGTTGAAAGATTAACACTTGCCCGAAAGCTTTGATTCGGGTTTGCTTTCGAATCCTGGTTATGCGACCACATCACAGAATAATCAAAAGACTTACCGTATGTGGGTAGATCTTTGAGCCCGGTTACATTCTGATAATACCTGAGATTAACATTTCCACTGTAACGGTACCTTATCTTATAGTCGGAGCTGACCCTGGCTCCCCATGTTCCATTGGTATAAATATCACCGGTAACAGTAAGATTAAGGTAATCATTAATAGCAAGATAATATCCCCCGTTTCGTAAATAAAATCCTCTTCGGTTTTCTTCCCCGTATTGGGGGAGCAAAATACCGGAAGTGTTCGTTTTGGTATTTGGAAAAAATCCAAACGGAATGCCAATGGGTAACGGGATATCTTCAATGACAATATATGCAGGCCCTGAGACAATTTTATCCCCCGGTATTGATTTGGCTTTTGTCAGTGCAACATAAAAATGCGGATGATCAAGATCACAGGTAGTATATTTCCCGTTTTTCATATTAATATTACCAAACTGGTCCTGTTTGGTTACTGACGAATGAAGATATCCTCCTTCCTGTTCTGTTTTGATCGCTTCAATAAAACCTTTTCTTGTCCGGAAATTATATCGTAATGTCTGCGCTTCAAACTCCAGGGAACCATCTTTAAAAACGGGACGCCCTGCAATAGTTCCGCTGGAATCGGGTAAACCTTTTGCATACACAATATTGCTGCTCATATCATATTCAATATAATCAGCGTTTAATTCTTTATCAAGGTATGTAACTGTAGCTTCCCCGAAAAGATATACTTTCTTGTTCTCAACGCCAAAGATCATTGAATCTCTTGCATTATAATTAATTTCAGCATCAATTCTGGTAACCTTGCTTTTTTCAGAGGATTCTGTTTCCACTGTATCAGGTAAGGATTCACCCGGTACAACAGGTAAAGAAAATAAACCGGTATCCTGTTTCGTTTCTGTTAAAGAATCAGTATATTCCGGTAACTGTGCCCCGACATGCTGATATATTATCAAAATTGTTGATAATATCAGAGGGATATGACATTTTTTATGCAATCTTAAAATGCTATTTTTGCAGAAATGAATTGCAGGATTTAAAACTTCAAATCTAATCAAAATACACAATATGTTTCCGGCCTTTTTCAGGTTTTGTCAACAAAATAAACGAATAAGATTCCTGTTTCTTATTTCAGTGATGGTCATTTTCTCCTGTAAAAATGCACATGCAGAAGGAGAACCGGTGATAAGGAATAAGGTAAGAACAGTGGTCATTGACCCGGGGCATGGGGGAAAAGATCCCGGTGCATCAGGGAAAAAATATAAAGAAAAAGATATTGTTCTCTCAGTGGCCTTAAAATTAGGAGATTATATACAAAAAAATTTCAGTGATGTAAAAGTTATTTACACCAGGGATAATGACACATTTATTCCACTGGATGAAAGGCCGGAAATAGCAAATAAGAATAAAGCCGATATCTTTATCAGTATTCATGCAAATGCGAGTCCCAAGACATACTCCTTTGGCACCGAAACATTTGTTATGGGAGACACCCGTAATGCCAGTAATTTTGAAGTTGCCAAACTGGAAAACTCAGTCATCAGTTTTGAAGAGAACTACGAGGCTAAATATGAAGGATTTGATCCTACCTCCATCGAGTCATATATAATCTTCAGCCTTCTGCAACATACTTACCTCGAACAAAGCCTTAATATAGCCGATAAAATACAACAGCAATTCAGGGAAAAAGTACAACGTGCAGACAGGGGCGTTAAACAGGCAGGGTTTCTGGTGCTCTGGAAAACAACAATGCCAAGTGTTTTGGTAGAACTGGGATTTATTTCAAATCCCGAGGAAGAGAAATTTCTCGCCTCATCACAAGGCCAGGATTATCTTGCGTCAGCTTTACTCAGAGCATTCCGTGAATATAAAAACGAAATTGAAAGCAGGAGCAATTTTGAAGCAACATTACCTGTAAAAAATATTCCTGATGAAATGACTAATGATGTTTATTTTAAAATCCAGGTATTTTCTTCAAAAAATAAGGTATCTTTACAAGACAGAATTTTCGAAGGTTGTGAATTTCCGGAAGAATTTCCCTCCGGTAAAATAAATAAATATTGTATCGGGAAATTTACAAGTTATGAAGAAGCATCATTACAAAGCCGGAACTGGCAATCGAGGTTCAGTGGTGCATTTGTAATAGCTGTAAAAGAAGGTAATATTATCCCGGTATCCCAGGCTATTGAAGAAATAAAGAAAATAACCAGTAACTGATGAAGATAAGGACTGAAGCAAAAATCGGAATTATTGTAATAGCAACCATCGTATTGGTAATTTGGGGGATAAATTATCTTAAAGGGAAAAATATCCTTAAACGAACAGATGTATATTATGCTGTCTATGACAATGCAAAAGGCCTGGAGTTTGCTGCCCCGGTATTTATTAACGGGTATAAAGTCGGGCTGATCAATCGTTTCTTTTTCGATGAGACTGACCTCAACAGGATCATTGTTGCAATTGTAGTTGATAAACAATACCAAATACCCAAAGGATCTGTAGCAAAAATTATTTCTGCAGATATAATGAGTTCCAAAGCCATTGAAATTGAACTTTCCCGGTCAGAACAATACCATGTATACGGAGATACCCTTGCATCATTAACAGAACCTGATATGATAAGTGAACTGCGGTCTGGTTTAGAACCCTTGCTGAACAATGTCGGACAGGCGGTTATAAAGATGGACTCACTTCTTGCAAATATCAATGAGGTATTTGATGATGAAGGAGTAACCAGCCTGCAGGCTTCCCTGGATAATCTGAAGCGGGTAAGCACAGAACTCAGGTTACAGCTTTCATCCGGTGGTGATCTCACCAGATCTTTCAGCCACCTTGAAAAAGTTACTTCAACCCTAAGCAATAACAGGGAAAATCTTAACACTGCACTCAGCAATCTTGCCTCGGTATCTGATACTCTTAAGCAGGCAAATATAAAAGCAGGTATTGATAACCTGAACCTTGCATCTGAAGAATTACATACCTTGCTGTCAGACATCAGGTCAGGAGAGGGAACCTTGGGCCAGCTTGCGGTAAATGACTCCTTATACAACAAACTGGTTGATGTTTCGGTAAATCTTGATCTGCTACTCCGTGATCTCAGGGAACACCCAAAAAGATATGTTCATTTCTCCATTTTTGGGAAAAAAGATAAAAACTGACAAATATCCCTGAAATTTAAGTCATTTTTCGAATATTAATTTTGATAAATACTCATTTTTTAGTGACAGATGATTCCAAATAATTACAAGTTATCTTAACTATTACTCTAATATTAATTTATAAATAATTCTTTAACAATTTATTAAGGGTTAAAATAATTAAAATGCTAATACTCAGTTATTTAAAAATTCTTTTATTTTTATTTTTTTTTAATAAACTGAGTATAAATTTCATATAACATTTTTATTAAAATCAAGTGAAAAACAATTTTTTTTTTATTTTTTTTTTCACAATATTAGCTTTTAAGTTCGAGGACAATAATTTTAAGTCAACAATAAATAAACCCTGAAATTCCTATGCATGAAAAGGTCTGGAACAGTTGTCTTAACGTGATTAAAGACAATGTGCCCTCCATAAGTTACAGAACATGGTTTGAGCCTATTGTACCTTTAAAGCTTGAGAACAATATACTGACAATCCAGGTACCCAGCCCGTTCTTTTACGAGTACCTGGAAGAGCAATATATTGATATACTCAGGAAAGTATTAAGAAAGGAACTGGGTGATGACGCCAAGCTCGAATATAGCGTTGTCATGCAGAACAATATTTTCACCAACAGTAAACCTTATACAGTTAAGTTCCCGGCCAGTAATAATAAAGAAATAAAGAACAAGCCTGTTTCGATACCAATCGATCCTGAGGAAATAACAATTAAAAATCCCTTCGTAATTCCCGGTATTAAAAAACTGAACATCGACCCGAGACTTAATCCATCTTATTCATTTAGTAACTTCGTGGAAGGCGAATGTAACAGGCTCGCAAGATCTGCAGGTTACGCAGTGGCAAATAACCCCGGAGGAACTGCCTTTAATCCCTTATTGATCTATGGCGACTCCGGACTGGGAAAAACTCATCTTGCCCAGGCTATCGGAATTGAAGTTAAAAATAAATTCAGTGAAAAAACTGTCCTCTATGTAAATGCCAATAAATTTCAAACTCAGTTCGTTGACTCTATCAGAAATAATAATAAAAACGACTTCCTCCATTTCTACCAGATGATCGATATCCTGATAATTGATGATGTTCATGAATTCGCGGGAAAAGAAAAAACCCAGGACATCTTCTTCCATATATTCAATCATCTGCATCAATCAGGAAAACAACTGGTACTTACATCCGATAAACCACCTGTTGAATTACAGGGACTTGAACAAAGATTATTGTCAAGATTTAAATGGGGACTCTCAGCTGACCTCCAGTCTCCCGATTTTGAAACCAGAATTGCTATCCTGAAAAGGAAAATATATAATGACGGAATTGATATACCGGATGATGTAATCGAATATATTGCTACTCATATAACTGATAATATCAGGGAACTTGAAGGAGCATTGATATCTCTGCTCGCACAATCCACTCTCAACCGAAAGGAAATCAACCTGGATCTTGCACGGGAAATGATAGATAAACTGATCAAAAGTACAAAAAGAGAGATATCCATTGATTTCATTCAAAAGGTTGTTTGTAGTTACTTCAACGTAGGTGTAGAACAATTACAGTCGAGAACCCGTAAACGTGAAATAGTACAGGCAAGACAGGTCGCTATGTTCTTCTCAAAAGGCCTTACCAAAGCTTCACTCGCAAATATCGGATCACAGATAGGGGGAAAAGACCATGCAACAGTTCTGCATGCCTGTAAAACCGTTAATAACCTGATGGAAACTGATAAACGTTTTAAACTTCAGGTGGATGAAATTGAAAAAAAGCTTAAGTTATAGCTGAGACTTAATTTGTGAAAGATTCTTTCTTTACAATTGATAAACCTTCCAGAGGTCTTTATAAGGATAAAGGCAGCAAATTTATATCCCTTGCTTTTCCTGTTGTTTCTGAGAACGAAATAAACAGTATTTACCTGTCGTTACAAAAAGAATACCACGATGCCCGCCATCATTGTTATGCATGGAGACTCGGACCAACGGGTGAAAAATCCCGTTTCAATGATAATGGCGAACCCTCAGGTACTGCCGGAAAACCTATTTTGGGACAAATAAAATCAAAAGAACTCACTAACATCCTTATTGTGGTTGTTCGTTATTTTGGAGGAATACTGCTCGGAACCGGAGGATTGATAAAAGCATACAGGAATGCAGCCGCCGACGCCCTTCAGAATGCCGGAATCATTGAACAATATATTTTGGATGAATTTCAGTTGTCATTTGGGTATCAGCATATGAACCAGGTATTCAGAATAATTGATGAATGTATGGGAGAAGTGGCAGCAAAGGATTTTAAAGAAACATGCAACATGACCGTTAAAATAAGAAAAAATCACACCGGAAAATTTCTTGGTTCACTAAATTTTCCGGGCATCAAAATTGAAATAAATTAATAATCAACTTATGAAATCCCTATGTTTTGCAAAAAAAACACAATGATAATAAAATAAGCTACATGGGGGTTCCCCCGAGATATCGGGGCAGGCTATCATAACTTTAAAATAATTTTATTATGATGAAAAATAAAAGTCTTATTTCAATTAATGACTATACTAAAGAAGAATATATTGAAATTCTTGACCTCGCTGCAGAATTTGAAAATAACCCAAACCAGGATATATTAAAAGGTTATGTGGTAGCAACCCTCTTTTTTGAACCTTCAACCCGCACCAGGTTAAGCTTTGAAAGTGCAGTTAACCGTCTTGGCGGAAAAGTTATAGGATTCTCCGACACAAATACATCAAGTTCAACAAAAGGTGAAACATTACGTGATACAATCAGGACTGTCTCCAATTATTGTGATCTCATCGTTATGAGACATCCCCTTGAAGGATCAAGCCGGTTTGCCAGCGAAATATCAAGAGTCCCTGTTATCAATGCAGGCGACGGTGCTAACCAGCATCCCTCCCAGACTCTCCTCGATCTTTATTCCATCCGGAAAACTCAGGAAACCCTTGAAAACCTGAATATTTTCCTGGTAGGCGATTTAAAATACGGACGAACAGTTCATTCCCTCCTTATTGCAATGTCTCAATTCAATGCAACATTCTATTTTATCTCCCCCGATGAACTCAAAATGCCTGAAGAATATAAACTCTACCTCGACAATATGGGGATCAGTTACAATGAATATAAAGAATTTGCTGATATTATCCAGCAGGCTGATATCGTTTATATGACCAGGGTACAGAAAGAAAGATTCTCTGATCCCATTGAATATGAAAGAACTAAAAATGCATACGTACTAAGAACAAATATGCTGAAAGATGTAAAACCGGGAATGAAAGTCCTTCATCCATTGCCAAGGGTCAATGAGATCCACCTCGATGTGGATGAAAGCGGTAAAGCCTATTATTTCACTCAAACACTCAACGGTGTATATACACGTCAGGCTATCATAACAAAAATACTTGGATTAAAATAAACTCCGCATAACCATGAAAGACAGAACACATTTAGTTGTAAGCGCAATAAAAGATGGTACCGTGATTGATCATATCCCATCTAAAGATCTCTTTAAAGTTATAACCATATTGGGACTTGATAACATTGAAAACCAGATTACCTTTGGCACTAACCTGGAAAGTAAAAAATTAGGAAAAAAATCTATTATAAAAATTTCCGGTATGTACTTCAGGAATGAGGATATAAATAAAATCGCCCTCGTAGCTCCCGAAGCAAAACTTAATATTATCAAAGATTATGTTGTGGTTGAAAAAAGAATAGTGAATATCCCCGATGAGATCACAGGAATAGCAAAATGCGTAAATCCTATGTGTATAACCAATCACGAAGAAGTTGTGACCAAATTCACTGTGGTGGACAAGAAAAATGTAAAACTAAAATGCCACTATTGTGAAAAGATTACCGACAGGAACAACCTTACTATTATTTCATAATTAACATTAATCTGATAAGTACAGGAATTAAATTCTCAGTGCCTCAACCGGTCTATTGATTTTATCAACAGGTCATCTTTCTGTATCCTTTTAAGCGCAAGATAATTAAATAAAACTGCAAGGAAAGGTAATATTACCGGCCATAAAAAGAAACTTTTAATCCCGTCATGCCTGTGTAAAGTGAGTTTCACATAAAAATATATCAGGGCTATTAATCCAAAGTGCAGGATAATGTTATAAATACAAAGCCGTATTTGTCGTACACGTTTTTTGTACTGGAAAATTGTAAATAAAGATATCCCCACTATCACACCCAGGAGAAGTGAAACAGGCCAGGTTTTAACAGCAGTAAACAATTCAGGCACAATACTTTCGATCCTGTTATGATATAACTGTAAAAAAAGTTTATCTGATATTTCCAGCCCGGCAAGAGGCTGAAAGAATAACGGGATCATTAATACAGCGGCAGCAAAAAGATATAGACTCTGAATTCTTTGTATCATAATTATGTTATTGTAACTTTGTTTCAGCAAAAATAGTAAAATTTATGCTTTTCCCTGAAAAGTCTGAATACAGGTAAATAATGGACAAAGAATTACTTGCAATGATAAAGCTACTTGAAGATCCTGATGAGGATATTTTAAAGCTTGTCACACTTAAATTACAGAATCTCGGAATTGAAATTATACCCGGACTGGAAAAAGCATGGGAAAATACTATTAACCAGGATTTGCAGAATAAAATTGAGAATATCATTCAATATATTCAATTCAGTGAACTGAAAAAAGAATTAAGTGAATGGAAAATATCGGGAGGAGACAGTTTATTATACGGAGCATACCTTGTGGCAAAATATCAGTATCCTGATCTCTATTACTCTGAAATAGAGGCGCAGGTCGAAAAACTAAGGAAAGAGGTCTGGATCGAATTACATGACGGGCTTACTGCACTGGAAAAAGTAAGAGTTATAAATCACATATTTTTTGCTATCCATAAATTTTCAGGAAACACTTCAAATTTTTACTCTCCCGGTAATTCATATATTAACCAGGTCCTGGAAACAAAAAAAGGAAATCCGATCAGTCTTTCTATTTTATATGCAATTGTTGCTCAACAACTTGACATGCAAATATATGGAGTGAATCTGCCTTTAAATTACATTCTGGCTTATAAAGATGAGAATTTTAAGGATGATCCTAACGGGATATTGTTCTATATTAATCCATACAATAAAGGGGCTGTATTAAGCAGGAGAGAGATTGATTTTTTCCTTTATGAACAGAAGCTTGAATCCCGCAAAGAGTATTATATACCCTGCAGCAATATTACTACCATTGAGCGGTTGATCAGGAATCTTGTTTTTTCCTATGAAAAGATGGGGTATCCTGAAAAGATTGAACAGGTTAATGCTCTGCTGAATATTATCATTAACCCTGACAGTTAAAGATTATAATAAGACCGGAACCATGCAACAAATTTTTCCACTCCGGTATGAATGGGTGTAGAAGGTTCATAATTAAAATCAATTACCAGTTCTTTAACATCTGCCCATGTTTTTTCGACATCACCCGGTTGCAGAGGTAACATTTTCATTTTAGCTTTCCTACCGGTTGCATTTTCAATTGCGTGTATAAAATCAATGAGTTTTACCGGTTTGTTGTTCCCGATATTATACAGCCTGTAGGGTGATGATGATGCGGAAGGATCTGTAAGATACGCATTGAATACAGGATCTGGTGCCGGAATATGATGCATGATCTTTTCTATTCCCCTGGTGATATCATCAATATATGTAAAGTCCCTTTCCATTTTCCCATTATTAAAAACATTAATGGGTTTTCCTTTCAGGATTGCCTTTGTAAAAATAAAAAGTGCCATATCAGGTCTTCCCCATGGCCCGTATACAGTAAAAAAACGTATTCCCGTTGAAGGTATGTCATAGAGGTGGCTGTAAACATGTGCCATTAGCTCATTTGCCTTTTTACTTGCGGCATATAGACTTAAAGGATGGTCAACATTATGTTTTACGGAGAAGGGCATGTTATTGTTCAATCCATATACGCTGGAAGAGGAAGCATAGACGAGATGTTTTACAGGTTGTTTTCTGCACGCTTCCAGGATATTTAAAAATCCCTGGATATTTGATGAGATATATGTATCGGGATTAGTAATGCTATATCTTACGCCAGCTTGTGCGGCAAGATGGATTACTATGTCGGGTCTGAAATATTCAAAAATATTAAAAATGCAATTTTTATCTTCCAGGTTACATTTAACGAATGTATAGGATGAATTGACTGAACTTTGAATGGGTTTTCCCGGAAGGCAATTTTTTGCATCAATACCGGCATATTTCAGCCGATCAGATTTAAGGTTGGTATCGTAATAATCATTGATATTATCTATCCCAGTCACTTCATTTCCGGATGATAAAAGAAGATTTGCAAGGTGAAACCCAATAAATCCGGCAGTCCCGGTAATAATGATCTTCATTTTATTTTGCGTAGCTTACTGCTCTTGTTTCTCTGATAACTGTAATTTTAACCTGGCCGGGGTAAGTCATCTCATCCTGGATTTTCCTTGCAATGTCATAGGAGAGGGATTCCACCTCTTTATCAGACACTTTTTCAGCGCCAACGATAACTCTCAGTTCTCTGCCTGCCTGTATGGCGTATGTTTTCAATACCCCGGGGTAAGACAATGCGAGTGATTCGAGTTCCTTCAGGCGTTTTATATAAGCTTCGACTATTTCTCTCCGTGCACCCGGCCTCGCGCCTGAGATTGCATCGCAAACCTGTACGATAGGTGCAAGAAGCGTTGTCATTTCAATCTCCTCGTGATGAGCACCTATTGCATTACAAATATCAGGTTTTTCTTTTAATCTTTCTGCTATTTTCATTCCAAGGATAGCATGAGGCAGTTCCGGTTCGTCATCGGGTACTTTACCTATATCATGCAATAAACCAGCTCTCCTGGCCATCTTCGCATTAAGTCCCAGTTCACTGGCCATTACAGCAGACAGATTAGCCACTTCCCGTGAATGTTGCAACAGGTTCTGTCCATATGAAGAGCGGTATTTCATTTTACCTATCAACCTGACTAATTCAGGGTGTAAACCATGTACTCCGAGGTCAATGGAAGTCCTCTTTCCAATCTCAATAATTTCCTCCTCTACCTGTTTTTTTGTTTTTTCAACGATTTCTTCAATGCGTGCAGGATGGATACGTCCGTCAGATACCAGCTGATGAAGGGACAGGCGTGCTATTTCCCTTCTTACAGGGTCGAAAGCTGAAAGAACTATTGCTTCAGGAGTATCATCAACAATTATTTCCACTCCTGTTGCAGCCTCCAGCGCACGGATATTTCTTCCTTCCCTCCCGATGATCCTTCCTTTCAGTTCATCATTATCAATGTTGAATACCGTAACTGAATTTTCAACTGCTGTTTCCGTTGCCACCCGTTGAACAGTTTCCACGACAATCTTTTTGGCATCACGATTAGCCGTCATTTTTGCCTCATCGATAATTTCATTAACAAGGGACATTGCTTCATGACGGGCTTCTTCTTTAAGAGAACCTATCAGTTGTGCCTTTGCCTGTTCCGCCGAGAGTCCGGAAATAGCTTCCAGTTGTTCAACCTGTTGTTTATGATATTTTTCCATCTCCTCTTTTCTCTTTTCTACCTGCTCGAACTGATTATTGAGATTCTCCTTAATCACATCTATTTCATTGCTTTTTCGCTGAACTTCCTCCATTTTCTGGGAAACCATCATCTCTTTCTGTTTAATAGCGCCTTCTCTCTGTGCTACTTTCTGGTTTCTCTCATTGATTATTCTCTCATGTTCAGATTTCAGGAGTAAAAATTTTTCTTTTGCCTGGAGTATCTTTTCCTTTTTAATCACTTCGGCTTCATTTTCTGCATCTTTAATGATGTTCCTTGATTTTTTCCGATGATAAAGATCAACTATAAAGTAAGATAAGACTCCGCCGGCCAGTACTCCTGCGATACCGCTGATTAAATGCCACATTACAGGTATCATAAGTATAGACCCTGGTATCATTTTTTCCATAATTTTAACATTAGATAAAAAAAAACCCGCAAGGTTTCTTCAAGATTTAAGAAAACCCCAATTGACATGGGTGGAGGCACCAGAGAGTTTTAAGTGTCCGCTGATCTCCGGGGAGATCCTTCCGAAGAAGGTGCGGCCTGCTCTTGCCAATCTGAGTATCACTCCAATATGATAAATGTTGAGTTTACCTTAAACTATTGAAGAAACAATGCGGGCAATATTGTTTATATTTAAAGAACGTTTACTACTCTTTTTTTAAATAAGTTCCTAGTTCGTCTGCAAGGTCTTTCAGATGTTGCTCAAATGGTGTTGATTCTATCTGATCTTCACATTCAATAAGCTTTATCACAAACTGTAATGCTGCCATTGCCACAAAATCCTGTGTGTCTTTGTCTGTGTATCTTTGCTTATATTGTAAAACCTTTTCATTTATCAGCCTGGCTGCTTTCCTTATTTTTTCTTCATCTTCCCGGTCAACTTTAAGAGGATAATACCTGTCCGCAACATTCACCCTGATAGATAATTTATCCTCCATTTCAGTAAGATCTGGTTACCGGTTTAAAAGAGCAATACATTTATCAATTTCCCGCACCATCCTGTTCACTTTTAACCTGGCTTCGTTTCCGTTATCACTTCCGGCCAGGATACTTTTAGCAATTTTTAATGTATTATATTTATGCTCAAGTTCGTTTATTATCTTTTCCTGTTTATGTAACCGGCTGACCAACTTCTCCTTTTCTTCAACAACTTTTCCCTTTTCCTCTTTCACTCTTTCGTATAACTCAATTAACTCCCTAATCCCCGATCTAAGCGTTCCGACTATTTCTACCTGGTCAGCTTTCATTTCTGATTTTTATTAATACAAATATAGCAAGGGTTTATGAAATAAAAAAATCCAATCGCTATTTTTAAAGGGAAATGTTTTTATATCAGTAGTTCGTTAAATTAAAATAAAACGCAAAGGCGCAAAGGCGCAAAATACTGATTACTAATCTTTTACGCAACATTTAATTTAATTGAAAAAATGCTTTTTATCCATAAATTACAAAAATATAACGAAGTATTGTTATATCTAACTCACATTAATTCAAGGAATTTCCTGCCCCCCGGAGTTGACAGGAAAACTTTACCGGAAGTCAAACAATTAACCGCCTGTTTGTTACCTGCTTGCACTTTTTTACATGATTTCTTGTAAATTTTTGTCATATTTGAAACCGGAAATACCAAGTTACATTATCTGATATTGTTTAACTCAAACTTAAGTGCGTAAATGAAGATTCTCCCGATAGGTTTTACAGTGCTGTTTTTTCTTCAATCCATCTCCGGCCAGTCTCCCTTTGTTATTAACAATCCTCTTGATATTCCTTTATACCTGAGTGGCAGCTTCGGAGAACTGAGATCCGACCACTTTCATTCAGGTATTGATCTCCGTACACAGGGTGTAACCGGGAAAAAAGTTTTTGCTGTAGCTGACGGATACGTTTCCAGGATAAGGATACAGACAGGGGGATATGGGAAGACTTTATATATTGATCATCCTGAAGGCTTTACAAGCGTTTATGCACATCTTGACGAATACAATCCCATGATCTCGCAATATGTGAAAAACCTGCAAAACACCAGGAAAACTCATGCTATTGAAATATTTCCGGAGAAAAACAGGTTCCCGGTAAAAAAGGGAGATCTTATTGCTTTCTCAGGGAACACCGGGAGTTCCTCAGGACCTCACCTCCATTTTGAGATCCGGGATTCAAGGCAGCAAACTCCTGTTAATGTATTGCTTTACAGTAACTTTAATATTCATGACAAAACAAAACCGGTCATTCAAAGTTTTGCCATTTATCCGATTGACTCCTTAAGCCAGGTGAATTCCGGCAGTGTTCCGGTATATTTCCCGGTTGAAAAAGACAGTACAGGAAAGTACCAGATTAAAAGTAATAATACTATCAGGATCAGCGGGAAAACAGGATTTGGTATAGAAGCCTTTGATTATCTTGATGGAAGTTCCAACCGCTGCGGATCTTTTTCCATTGAGCTGAAAGCCGGCGGAAGGACAGTGTATCATTTCACCACCGACAGGTTTGGTTTTCATGAATCAAGATATGTCAACGCGCATATTGACTATCCCCTGTACAAAACAAAGAAGAAAAGGATCAATCTGTTGTTCAAAAAACCAGGCAACAGGCTCTCAATGTATAAAAGTCTGATCAATGACGGGATACTTGAATTTCATGAGGGAGAAAAAACGAACCTGGAAATTATTGTCCGGGATGTGGCAGGAAATGAATCCACACTTGATTTTTTTGTGCAGGGAGTTGATTATAATCCACTCTCTTTATACAAAATCCCTGATCATGCCGCCAAATTCAACTGGAACGGGATAAACAATTTCTCAGCAAATTTTTTTGAAATATCTGTTCCCCGGGGAGCTTTATATGAGGATGTATATTTTACCTATTCATGTGATGAAATAAAAAGTAATTTTTATCCTTTTATACATTTTGTGCATGATTCCATAACCCCGCTCCACAGGTCTGCAACAGTGAATATCCGGGCTGAGATGATCCCTCCCGGATTGCGCGATAAAACGGTAGTGGTGAAACTGGAAAAGGGAGGTAAAAAAATAAGCCGGGGAGGAACATGGAATGGCAATTATATAATGGCCGGGATCAATGAATTCGGAATATATAGTCTTGATGCAGACACCATCCCCCCGTTATTGAAACCGCAAAATATCACCAGCGGGAAGGATATGAGCAATGTTTCTTCTGTCCGGTTTACCCTGGATGATAATCTGTCAGGTATCGCATCTTATAACGGGTTTATTGACAATCAATGGGTTTTGTTTGAATATGATCCTAAAAATAAATTGTTATTTTATACATTTGACAAAGAAAGGTTACAGGAAGGGAAAACGCATGAAATGGAAGTATATGCTGAAGATATGAAAGGCAATAAAACTACTTTCCATACCACTTTTATATGGTAAGAATTAAAAAAGGGGAATACCGCATTTTGGGGATCATGTCGGGGACATCCCTTGACGGACTTGACCTTGCGCTCTGTGTTTTTCATTACCGGCAGCGGAAATGGAGCTTCAGGATAGAAAAAGCACACACTGTTCCCTATGCCGGTGACATGAAAAAAGCATTAAGGGAAGCCCACTCTTTGCAGGCCGGGAAATTGATACAGTTCGACCATGAATATGGCCAATGGATCGGGAAACAATGTAATGACTTTCTCAGGAATGTAACACCCCTGCCTGATCTTATTGCCTCCCATGGACACACTGTATTTCATCAACCGGAGAAAGGATATACCTTTCAGGCAGGTAACGGGCATAATATTTCCGTGGAAACAGGGATCCCTGTAGTTTATGATTTCCGTAAAACAGATATAGCGCTGGGAGGATCAGGCGCCCCGCTGGTACCCGCCGGCGATGAACTCCTTTTCTCAGAATACGATTATTGCCTTAACCTGGGAGGATTCTCAAACGTTTCATATAAAGCCGACAGGCAAAGGATCGCATTTGATATATGTCCTGTTAATATTGCTTTGAATTACGAGGCAGAAAAACTCGGATATGCTTTTGACAGGGACGGAAAGCTGGGAAAGAAAGGTGTAATTATCGAGGAACTGCTTCATAGACTCAACAGTCTCCCGTTCTATAAAATTCCGCCACCCAGGTCACTGATGAGAGAATGGTTTGAAAAAGAGTTCCTCCCATGCCTTGCAGATTATAGCAATAACGTTGATATATTACGTACTTTATATGAACATATCGCTGACAGGACAGCACTTGCGCTCAATTCGTGCAGGAAAGGAAAGATGCTGGTTACCGGCGGCGGAGCCAGGAACACCTTCCTTGTATCCCTCATAAATAATCAATGTAAGCATGAATTAGTGTTGTCTGATCCCGTTATCATTGACTTTAAAGAAGCTATGATTTTCGGATTCCTGGGCTTGCTGAGATATCTTGATAAAATAAATTGTTACAGATCGGTAACAGGTGCAATGAGGGATAGTTCCACCGGGATTTTGGTCAATATAAACAATCTATAGTTTGTTAAATTTCTAAAAGGGAATACATTACGTAGTGAAAAGGGACGCAATGGCGCAAAGGCGCAGAAAATATGGGAATACAGGACGTGAAAAAGGGACGCAGAGAGGCGCAATGAAATATGGTATTACAGGACGTGAAAAAGGGACGCAGAGAGGCGCAATGAAATGAGGAAATACTAGAAAAAAAAAAGATGCGCTTCACAGCGCATCCTCTTTCTCAAATTACTAACTAAAACTACCAACTAAACTACTAACTAAAACTAACTATATAAATTAACATCAAATTTTATACCAAAATGCATGTTTTATCAAATAATCTGCTACAAAAATACAACAATATTTTTATGTGAAAAAATAATTCAGCAGAATATTTGTTATAGAAGTGTTAAAATATGTTAATCGGTTTGTAGTTATTATTTAAAACCAGTAATCTTATATCGGACTCACATTAAATTATGAATATATGAACAGCACATTACGATTCACACTGGCAGCAGGTATTTTATTACAGACAGCTACTGTATTATTTGCCTGCACTAACTTTCTTGTAACCAGGGGGGCTTCAGTCAACGGTTCTACAATGATCACATATTCTGCCGACTCCCATGTGTTATACGGAGAATTATATTTCCGGCCTGCCAGGGATTATGAACCCGGCAGTATGATGGATGTGTACGAATGGGACACTGACAGGTACCTTGGGAAGATCCGGCAGGTTCCGCATACATATTCTGTTATAGGGAATATGAATGAACACCAGCTAACCATTGGGGAAACCACTTTCGGGGGAAGGGACACTCTTATCGACAGTGAAGCAAAGATGGATTACGGGGGACTTATGTATATTACACTTCAGAGAGCCCGTAATGCAAGGGAAGCAATAAAGATAATATCAGAATTTGTTGATGAATACGGGTATTGCAGTCACGGAGAATCTTTGTCAATAGCTGACCCCAATGAAGTATGGATACTGGAGATCACAGGAAAAGGCAAAGGAGTAAAAGGTGCAGTATGGGTAGCCCTCAGGATCCCGGACGGGTATGTTTCAGCTCATGCCAACCAGGCCAGGATACGTACCTTCCCGCTTTCTGATGGAAAGAAATCCATCACTTCAAAACAACTTGACAAAATCTTTCTTCCTGATATTGAGTGTGTATATGCACATGATGTGATCGAAACAGCCAGGAAATACGGATGGTTTTCGGGAAAGGATAAAGATTTCAGTTTTTCAGATACTTACGCTCCTGTTGATTTTTCCGGCGCGAGGTTTTGCGAGATCAGGGTATGGTCATTCTTCAAAGAAGTGAATGATGACATGGACAAGTATTATGATTATGCATGCGGGCATAACCTGCAAAACAGGATGCCGCTGTGGATCAAACCTGACCGTAAGATCAGTAATCTTGATATGATGCGCTTTATGCGTGACCACCTGGAAGGGACACCCCTCGACATGAGAACTGATGCCGGGGCAGGACCTTTCGAAAAACCATACCGTTGGAGACCTCTTACCTGGAGCATGAAAAATGACACATCAGGGAAAACATACTGTAATGAAAGAGCAACTGCCACACAACAGACCGGCTTTGTCTTTGTTTCGGAATGCAGGAACTGGCTACCTGATCCTATAGGGGGTATTCACTGGTTTGGAGTTGATGACGCAGCAACCACAGTGTTTAATCCCATTTACTGCGGAAGTTTGACCGTTCCCGACAGCTATAAACAGGGAAATGGCGATATGCTGACATATTCATCCACCGCAGCATTCTGGGTGTTCAACCTGGTGGCTAATCTCTGCTACCTGCGATATGATTCCATGAGTGCGGATGCAATAAAATTACAGCAGGAACTTGAAGCAGCTTATGTCTCCTATGTCCCTGCAACAGACCAGGCAGCTCTCCTCCTGTACGAGCAGGATCCCGGCCTCGCAAGGAAATTTATCACCAACTTTACAGTAAATACCGCTGAAAATACCGTAAAATTATGGCGTGAACTGGGAGAATATCTCCTTGTAAAATATATGGACGGGAACATCAAAAAAGAAAAAGACGGGGTATTTGAAAGAACGGAAACCGGTTATCCTGCTTTCCCATACCAGCTGGAATACCCGGAAAAATGGAAGAAAATGGTGATCGAAGATACGGGGGATAAGTTGCTGGTGAGATAAAAGGGATCAAAGGGATCGAGGGATCAAAGGGATCACGGAATCGAGGGATCAAAGGGATCAAAGGGATCGAGGGATCAAAGGGATCGAGGGATCGGGGGATAGGGTAATTGCCTTATCTCATGATATCTTATCCTCTAAACCCTATGAACTGTTTGTTTATAAACCTACATAATTCTAAAAAATACCTGCATGATGTATTTGATAATGATCATTTCTGGCAATCTTATATTGCATGCTTCACTCGATCCCGTGATCCCGTGATCCCTCATCTTCAAAGCCCAATGTTGGATTTGTTTATAAACCTGCATCAATCCAAAACATAGCCACAGTTGACAGTGCATACACCCGGTATTTATTAAAAAATATATACACATTCCATTGTTTGAAAAATTCAGGATAAATTTCATGTTGTATGATTAAAAAAAATAATGTACATTTGCGACCTGAAAAAATCCAAATAACTTTAAATAATTACCAGGATGGACTTAATGAAAGTTGTTGAGAAAGAATTCTCTGCAGAAAGTAAATTTCCTGTGTTCACTTCAGGAGACACTATAACAGTGCATTATAAGATCAGGGAAGGTGGTAAGGAAAGAATCCAGCAATTCCGCGGAACGGTTATTCAGAAAAAAGGGAGCGGGAGCACAGCTACTTTCACAGTCAGGAAGATGTCGGGAAATGTTGGTGTTGAGCGCATATTTCCTGTCTCATCCCCTTTCATTGAGAAGGTCGAGGTAAATAAAAAAGGACATGTAAGAAGGGCAAGGATTTTCTACTTAAGGGGATTGACCGGCAAGAAGGCGAGAATACAGGAAAAACGTATTTGATTATGTTTTCCCGTGTGTTAATGTTAAGGAGTAAATACCGTAGGCAATAGTAAAAACACCAATAAGGATCACCAGTAAACGGGTACTTTCAAAGGGATTGATAATAATGAGCAATCCGGTTACCAAAGACAGCAGTCCTGCTACAAGATAAAAAACATTCATAAAACCCGGCAGGTACTTTCTGAAATACATCCATAATAGTACAAGTCCGTTAACCATTATCCACAATCCGGCAAGTATCATAAAAAAAGCAGCAAACGATTCAGGGTTAAAAAGAATTATGATACCGAGCAGGGTAATTACCAGGCCTATAGCAAGGTTCTTGAGCCAGAAGGAGTTGTTTCGGTTTTTAACAGCCACCGATATTAAGAAAATCCCGATCGGTATAATGAGGATAGCCAAAATAATTGCAAGGCTTGCAATTGCGATCCCCGGGAATATTATTGCTATGCATCCGAACAGGATTGCAAGTATTCCATTTAGCAGGGATACATTTTTGGAAGAAAAAAGATTAGTTTTCATGAAATGGAAGATAAAGAATAAATATAAAAATATTTTTCTAAATAACAGAACCTTCCTGCCATTGGCAGTAACGGATTGATGGTATGAAAAGTTGCCGATTGCGGGCGATTTCCTGTCAAGATACACAAAAGTTGAAGCGGGCTACAAACCTTGAATAACCTACTGTCCCGGCAATTTTTTATATCACGCACCATTCTTATTTTCAGTACGTGTTTCAATAAGTTCTAGAATCAATTTTGTCAAAGTTTTTACATCACTGTTTATTGTCCCATGCATGTATTGGTCATAGATATTTTTATTGTCAGGTGGATTCAGATTTAATGTTAAGCCCTTTTCCAAAGCTAACAATCTTAAAAATTCTCTTTGTGTTCGTCCGTTTCCTTCTCGAAAAGGATGTAAATAATTAACATTATCTAAAATTTCAGCTAATTTTTCGGCTAATTGCTGTTTGTTATACTTTGGAATTCTTTTGTAATCCAATATTAATGTATCAATGAATCGATAAGCATTTTCAAAATGTGTTGTTGGAAAAAATTGTTTGCCGTCTTTACTTATTTCTACAATTCGTTTTTTACCTGCCCAAGAATATATGTCTTGAAATAAATGTCTATGAATTGCAAAAAGGCTTTCTGTTCCTTTTATTTTGATAGGTTTTTCTTGAAGTTCTTGTATTCGTTTTGTAACAGCTCCACTTTCAACAAAAAGTAAGACTTCTTGGTCTGTTACATCCGCTAAATTTCTAAGTATTCCTGTTTTAGGGTCGGTATAGGTATAGTCGGGGTCAACATATTTATAAGAATTAGACATATGCCTTTTCCTTTGCAAATTTTATTAATTCAGTTAATGTAATTTTACCAATCACATAGTCTCTGATAATCTCTATGCCTTTAGGAGTTGGGTTAAAACCTTCAAACATGTTACTTCCTATTGCATTTGCAGTATTTTCCAATGTTTTCAAATCGGAAAATTTGACTCCCATAATTGTAAGCTTATTTCTGTCTATATCTATTGTATTAAACATGTTTCATCTGATTAGAAAATTACTTCAAATATAATCATTCCTTGGGAGTTATGTTCATTTGTAGTGTTGTTTTTTGAATGGTGCATAACTTAAGAATAACCGCAATAACATTAGTCGTACATTACTTTCATTCTTACATCAAACGAGCTACATAGTGTAAACTAACCAGACCATCTCACGATATCCGTTGTGAAAACATGCAAAGCGGCCCTTTCGGGGGTCGCTTTTTTTATCCTCCTGACAATCAATAATTAAAATTAATAAAAAAACCTCATCATTTCCAAATATTTCATCAAAAGATAATGTGATCCGAAGGAATCATAGAAAAAAATGAAAGGTATAATTATTAGATTTATTGAGAATTTGCCTGTGTCATAATCAATATAAACCTGAAAAAGTTGCTTGTGAAATAACTATTCATGGCAATATTTATGAAACAAACTCAACAACAATAGACCTTTTTTTTAACATCATATGGTTGGCAGAATATAAAACGAATAAAGAAGAAAGAATCAGACCATTGTGGAATTGAAATGTAACAAATTGCTGATTTATAGGCTCTCCCCCTTACAAGGGGACAGGGGGGTAACCATTGAAAATCTTTCTTATCTTTGCAAACTAAAATCGTGTTTTTCAGAAAAAACCTTTATCATCTGAAAATCATTTCATTCAGAATAATAAAAAATATTTAATTTCAATACTTCGTTATAATTTTGTAATATATTGATAAAGAGCACTTTATTAACTGAATTAAATATTGCATATGTAATTAGCAATCAGCACTTTGCGCCTCTGCGCCTCCGCGTTTTTTTTATTTAATGAACTATTTTTAGAAACAGATCACATGAAAAAACTGGTTTTTTTAACCCTCATTGCCACTTTTAGCCCCCTACTTCTGCAGGCACAGAAAAGTAAAGTTATTACCACATTGCAACTTATCGATGCATCAAAGTTCTCTGAAGCAAAGATCACTATCGAGGAAGCAATAGAAGATAATAATACTGACAGCTGGCACAAAACATGGTATGTCAGGGGATTATTATGCCAGACTGCTTACCAGGAAGGTGTCGCAAAAAATGATAAAAAAAAATATGAACTTTATCCCGATCAGCTGTATGTAGCATATGACTCGTACGAAAAAGCTCTCGTACTGGATAAAAAAGGACGGATCAATGACCAGCTTGCTCCCCTGTATGTGCTTTTAGCCAATGAATTCCAGAAAACAGGGGAAAATCATTATAAGAATAAAAAATACGAGGATGCCTTCAAAGCTTTTGAACATGCCCTCTTTATCCAGCAAAGTGATATCCTCTCCGTCCAGGTAAACCCTAACCTGATGTATAATACCGCCCTGGCCGCATACGAAAGTAAAAACCCGGATAAGGCTGTCAAATATCTCAGTGAACTGAATAAAGACAATTATTCACCCAATGTCCCGCATTTGTTATATACCATCTATCTTGAACAGGAGGATACTCTCGCTGCTAAAAACATCCTTGATGAAAGTATCCGTCATTACGATGATAACGAAGACCTGGTGCTGCTCCTGGCAGACCTGCTTCTTCAAACGAATAACTCCGGAAGGGCTGTGACCATCCTCGACAGCATATCTCTTACAGATACCGCAAATTATATCTACCCCTTTACAACAGGCGTTGTATATCAGAAAACGGAACAATATGACGAAGCGATCAGCGCTTATGAAAAAGCCGCCAGGCTGACCGCTGACAAAGCAAAAATTTATGCCAATATGGGCATCTGTTACTATAACATTGGTGTGGAAATCCAGGAAAACGCAAGAAGCATTACTAATAACAAAATTTATCTCGAAGAAAAAGCAAAAACAACTGCCGCATTCGGATCTGCTATGAACTGGCTGGAAAAAGCATATGAAAAAGATCCCAGGAACCAGAAAGTTGTTGAGAAACTCTACGAGCTATATTCCATTCTCGGTATAACAGATAAGATAAAAAAACTGGAAGATCAGGTTAAATGATCCATCCTACAACTTAAACAGGAAAGTCAAACCCAGGTATTGCTTAAACTGCAATCTCGGAACTTTCTTCTTGCTTCCGTCCGGTAACAAAACCGGCTGATCATCATCATCCAGCACCGGGAAACGAACGTCATCATCATAGATCATGTGAATATTCATGAGGATAGCAAAATATATGTTTATTCTCTTTTCAAGATTTATTTCCCAGTCCACATCAATATTTTGCGGATGGTTGAGATAACCGGAGAATAAGCGTGCCGAACTGGAGATATTTAAATCCTTCAGAAAATTTATTTTGTTCGTGATCACAAGCTGCCCTCCCATTTCCTGTTTTGCACGCTTGTCAGCGGGAATACCGTGCAATGTCTGATCAATATTTGCGGTGTCAAGCACAAAGGTGTTTTTATACGATAACGGTGCAAAGTTGAATGAAGTCTTTTTATTGGGTTTGTATTCCATACCAAGACCAATCGTAAATGTTCCGGGATTCAGAAACCTGGAAATAACAACCGAATCATTGGGATAATCATAACCCTTTGCAAGCTGGTTCTTCATGTAAAACACAGCAGTGAAATCTATCTTTTCCCTCAGGACTTTGTTATATTGCGAGTTTAGCTCCAACATATCATTATTTTTCCTTAACCCGTATTCTTCTGTTATGATAGTCCCGTATTTCAAACGTGCACTATTTGCCCATACTTTCTTCTCCTCAGTATTATTGTATTTAGCCGAACCCGTAATGTCGAGCACACTGGCAAAAGAATTTTCACCCCCTTTCGACCAGTTGGAAAGATAGGTCTGGTTCAGGGCAAATGAACTGGAAAATCCATAATCCCAGTAGACAGGAATATTCTTTAATGGCTCCACTTTTGCCAGGGATCTGTCGGGCTTCGCCATTGTAACAGGCATTTTATCTGCAGCTTCCTTTTGCAGCCGCATAACGTTGATATCCTGCTCCAGTACCAGTGTAATATCATTCCTGGAGGGATTTCCGATCCAAATCGTTATTGAATCATTCTTATAATTCTTGACCCAGTACCTGTACATATCTTCCCTGCCCCTGGTTAACCAGAAAGAGGTTTTATTTCCTTGTATATCATTGAAAAACAATTGGATGGAGTCTCTGTCTGATATAAAAGACAACAGGGTGCTTACTGCCACCCGGAGAGAATCAGGCAACTTTTTACCGGGCACCATGTAAAACGGGGATTCCTTGTTGGCAATAAATGCCATTGAAGTCTCCGAAACAATAATTTTAGCTGAGTCGGGTAAAAACCTGGCTGATTTATTCTTCACGGGAGGAAAAAGCGGAGGAACAATACGATCATTTACAGTCCTGTACATCTGTATTTTTAATGATTCCAGGAAAACGGTATCTATAAACACCTCCCTGATAGTGTCCTGTACCGGTAAAAACACTGAATCAGGAAATATTTCAGTGTTGGGGAGTTGTGTTCCTGAAAACAATGAATCAATATATGCCTCATTATCCTCAAGGATGTCCTCAAAAGCCAGTTGGGTTGTGTCAGTGATCTTCCGGAGGATTGTCTCCTTTATTATGAAAGGTTCTTTCTCCAGTCGGATAGTATCAATAATAAAGGTTGAATCGTTAAGCCACCTTAAAGGAATGGTGTCATTCTGCACAATTTGTATCTGCCGGATCTTAACGGAATCATAATTAAAAGAGGAAAGGCGTCTTCCCACGCTGTCAAAAGGCTCATTAAAGTGATCAACCAGCCGGGACAGTGAATTCTTCATGGTAATTCCGGTAGACCTCCACAATTTATCCATCTCCACGAGATCAATAATGTATTTTGATGCCGATGATGTTGAAAAAGTGATTGAATCCGCAGAAATACCATTTTTTTCAGCTCCCGGCTTCTCTGTTCCTGTCTGAGCGGATAATTCTGCTATGAAAATCAATCCTGATAATACTAATGTAACCCGACGCATAATAATTAGTTTGAAATTAACGCGTTGTGCGATTGAAATTAAACATGTAACTCAATAATTATAAATATCCCTACCCCCCAAAGGGGGCTTTAAGTCTCCCCTTTAGGGGAGATTTAGAGGGGTGCAAAGAGCTTTTAAACATATTTTTATGGTTTTACCCAGGAAATGATTCGATAAAATTTTAATAATTAGCTGGTTATTAATAAATTAATAGAAGTAATCATTTTTATTACATTAAAATGTAATCGCACAACGGGTTTGAAATTAATATTCCAATAATAAGTCATTTTTTTACTTCACAGGTATTTCCTTCAGTGTCTCCAGTAAATAATCCCAGAACTTCCCTACCGACCCGATATGTACTTTCTCATCGGGTGAATGAGGATGCCGTATGGTCGGGCCAAAGGATACCATATCCAGGTTCGGGTAAACAGCACCAATGATACCGCATTCCAGCCCGGCATGGATCACTTTTATCTCAGGGGTTTTATCATATTTCTTTTCATACACCTGTTTCATGACCTTAAGGATCTTACTGTCAGGATCAGGTTTCCACCCGGGATAATTACCATCGTGCTGCACCTTCATTCCTCCCAGTTCCAAAACGCTTTGAGTCATGTTTGCCACACTTTGCTTGGCGGAATCCACAGCACTGCGAAGCAGGCATAAAGCCGTGGCCTCCCCTTTCATAGCTTTTACCACTGACAGATTGATAGAGGTCTCCACAACACCTTCAATATCAACACTCATGCGCATAACACCATTGGGAATACCATAAATAGTCTTTAGGAAATCTGCCTGGGCTTTTGCTTCCATCACCATTGAAGGCATTTCTGAAGATTCTGCTTTAAATATCAAGCCAGGATCAGGTTTGGCAAACTCACTTTTACATGTTTCAGCAAATTGTTTCACTGCTCTCCCGAATTCCCCGGCTTTGTCCTCAGGGATCACGACAACAGCAAATGATTCACGGGGTATGGCATTTCTCAGGTTTCCTCCTTCAACAGAAGAGATACGAAGGTCGTGATCACGTGCAGCAGTCCACAGGAACCTGTTCATAATTTTATTGGAATTGCCCCTCCCCAGGTGAATATCCAGGCCTGAATGACCTCCTTTTAGTCCTGTGACACTTAGACGATAAGCTTTCATACCAGGAGGGGTTTGTACTTCCTTATATTTCATAGTACCGGAAGTATTCATTCCCCCTGCACATCCAATGTATAATTCTCCCTCGTCTTCTGAATCCATATTTAACAAAATATCACCCTGCAATAATCCTTTCTCCAGTCCGAATGCCCCTGTCATACCGGTCTCTTCATCCACTGTCAGCAAAACCTCAACCATTCCGTGCCTGATGTTTGTTGCTTCAAGAACAGCGAGTGCAGCAGCAACGCCAATGCCGTTGTCTGCCCCAAGGGTAGTACCATCAGCTTTTATCCATTCTCCATCCACGATAGTGGAAATAGGATCTTTCTCAAAATCATGTACCTTATCGTTGTTTTTTTGTGGAACCATATCCAGGTGAGCCTGCAATATCACCCCCATCCTGTTCTCCATTCCTTTAATTGCAGGCTTGCGGATAATAACATTCCCTGTTTTGTCAGCTATCGTTTCCAGTCCAAGCCTTTTACCAAATTGTTTAGCATACTCCACAGCTTTCTGTTCTTTCTTTGAAGGGCGGGGTATTTGTGTCAGTTCATGGAAAATTTTCCAGACATTTTCCGGGTACAATTTATTCATTAAAGCCATATCGTGTTTATTTTAAATTATTATAACCATAGGTGCGGTGTAATTTTTCATAATTTATTCTTTACATCATTTACATATAACAGTTCGTTAAATTTAAAAAGAACGCAACGCAATGGCGCAAATTGTTTATTACTTAGAATATATACAATATAATGATAATCTACACTTTGCAACATTGCATATTGCGTTTATTTTTCACGTCCTGTATTAATATATTTAATTGCGCCTTTGCGTCCCTTTTCCCCGTCCTGTATTCCCCTATTTTCTGCGCCTTTGCGCCCTTGCGTCCCTTTTCCCTGTCCTGTATTCTACATAATCTGCCTGAAACTTATATATTCCCTTTCATACAGCAACTCCATAAATCTTGTCAGTCGACCCTGAGCCTCTGCCTGATCTTTATTTCCCTGGTCCGGGGTTGCAATTATATCAGCAATCTCAGCAGTAGTCCTGTTACCGTCGATCTCATTCCATACCCTTGTGCCATTTTCATCCAATTTTATTCTGAAAAACATTGTTTTTGTTACCGGGAATAATGCATGTAACAATCTCCATGTAAATTTAGGAGTCAACAGGATGACTTTCCCGTCTTCCAAGGTATGATCCGCTGTTCTCACAGGAATGAGATCCAGGGCATTAGTACTTTTAAGTATTTTCCTTCTTCTGAAGATATTCATTTTATTAAAAATACTTTGTGCGCTTTGTGGTATAATAATTTAACCACAAAGTACACAAAGGATTTCACAAAGTGCACAAAGGGACAGTTGTTACCAAATCCTCAAATCATCAAATCCTCAAATCATCAAATCATCAAATCATCAAATCATCAAATCATCAAATCCTCAAATCCTCAAATCCTCAAATCATCAAATCATCAAATCATCAAATCAATAAATCCTACTCCTTTTTACCTGCAAATTTCACAGGGAACCTGATCAGTATCCATCCTATCAATCCCATTACCAGTAGTCCGATAAGATATGAGGGATGATCGAATACTGAGAACGGGAACATCTCAAAGGCCGCAAATATAGCAAATACAAGTCCGATCAGCGCTTCCCCTGCTATCAATCCTGATGCCAGTAAAACGCCGGTATTTTCTGATCTGATTTGCTGGGCTTCATTATGTTTTCTCCGTTTCTGGATCATCTGAACAACAGACTTAAACAGTCCCCCAATAAAAATTGCAAAAGTAGTTTCCAGGGGCAGGTACATTCCTACACAGACCAGCATTGGGCTTCTTATCTGCATCATGATAAAAGCTATTCCCATGAGCATTCCGGTAATGATGAGTGGCCATGCCATTTGTCCTCCCACAATTCCCTGTGAGAGGATAGCCATGAGATTAGCCTGGGGAGCGCTCAGGTTGCGGCTTCCGAATCCTCCTTCATATCCTTCCATTTTCCCGGTATTTATATCTCCCTGGTTAAGGTAGAAAAGCACAAAGAACATCACCACGCTGGATGCAAGAACTCCGATAATATCACCTGCCTGCATTTTCCATGGTGTCCCTCCAAGAATATGTCCGGCCTTGAGGTCCTGGAGCATCTCACCTGCAACGGCGGCGGAAACACACACTATGGCTGCCACACCAAGAGTTGCAGCAACTCCTTCATGACCCTTTGCCCCGAGAACAACCATTATGAGAGCTGTCACTACCAGCGCCGTGAGAGTCAGACCACTTATAGGATTATTGCTGGATCCTATGATACCCACCAGGTACCCTGATACCGCAGCAAAAAAGAAAGCAAGGATGATCATCAGGGTGGCAGCGACAAGAGCTACCAGTACCGAAGTACTGAAAATAAAAAAGGTGATCATGAATGTGGCAACCGCCACTGCTCCGATTCCAACCAATATCCAGTTAAAACTGATATCTTTTTCTGTTCTGGGTACTCCCGTATCAACACCTGCTGCAGCTTTTCTCACATCATCAATAGAACGGCTAACCCCGGCGAACAGGCTCTTACGCATTTTATAGAGTGTGTAAATGGCACTCACCAGCATTCCCCCTATAGCAACAGGTCTGACAATAAATTTCCAGACTTCATAAGCTTTGGCCACCCATGCTTTCTGTAAGGCAGCCTCCCTTGCAATACCTTCTGTTTGCATGAAAGCAGCCGCCATGGTATCCACATCAATCACAGGAGCCAGGAAAAATAAAATGATGGGAGTAAGCAAACCCCAGGCCAGTAAACTCCCGCTGAAGTTTAAAGAAGCAAGTTGCGGTCCAATAATATACCCCACGCCAATATATGCAGGACTGATTTTCGGAGATCCGATGAGAGCCCCTCCTTCCCCTGCAATAGATGAGCCTGATATTTTCTGACGGGCAAAAATGACGAACTTTTCCCAGTAAGTCTCAAAAACCTTGAACTCTCCAAGCGCTTTTATAATACCTCCCACAATCATAGCGCCAAATAATATCTTACTTCCACCACCCGTTCCCGTGCCGGATTTGTGGATCTCAGCGGCAGCAACAGATTCCGGGTATGGAAGTTCAGCATCTTCAACCATAACCCTTCTGAGAAGAGCAACGAACATGATCCCGAGAATACCCCCCGCAATTAAGATTACAGTGGTTATTCCATAAGTGAAATAATTTTCTGATTCAATGCCTGCCTGCTGATTCTGCAGGTATGCAATGTAAAATGCCGGAATGGTAAAAATGGCACCGGCAGCTACCGACTCACCTATAGAGCCGACAGTTCGGGCAAAGTTCTCTTCCAGGATAGTCCCCCGCATTGCTTTAATAAGCGCCATACCGATCACAGCAGCCGGGTATGTCGCAGCAATCGTCATCCCCGCTTTAAGTCCCAGGTATGCGTTCGCAGCCCCCAGCACTACTGAGAGTATTATCCCGATAATAAGCGCCCTGACAGTAAATTCGACCATCTTCGTCTCGGCCGAAATGAAAGGTACAAACTTCTTTTCTGACATAGTTCAGGTTTTTGGAGTTAATAATGTGCTAATGTAATAATTTTAAATTAATTGGGAAAGGGGAACAGGGAGTGGTTATGTGGTTGAGTGGTTGAGTGGTTATGTGGTTATGAGGTGAGAAAGAGAGGAGACTTTTTCTTGAGGTGACCTTATCCTCCACTTATCCACTTATCCACTCAACCACTTATCCACTCATCCACTTATATATAAGGATTATCATAACTTATTTTTATAAATGAGACAAATTCTTGATCTTTGGGCTCAAATTCAAATGTAAAAATAATGCCTGACTTTTCTAAAATTATTTCAAAAAGACTAGGGATCAGTGAAGGACAGATTTCCAACACTATAGCACTGCTGGAACAGGGTGCCACTATCCCATTTATCAGCCGGTACCGGAAGGAAATTACAGGAAGCCTTGATGAGGAACAGATCACAGCTATCCGTGATGAACTCAATAAACTGAAGGAACTGGAAAAACGACGCGAAACCGTGCTGAACACTATTGAGGAACAGGGAAAACTTACTCCTGAACTGAAAGAGAAAATTGAGAAATGTGAAACTTCAACCGAACTGGAAGATATCTACCTGCCTTTTAAACCGAAGAAGAAAACACGTGCCGGTATTGCTAAGGAAAAAGGACTGGAACCTCTTGCCCTGTTGATCCTTGAGCAAAGAATGTTGTTAATTCATGAAAAAGCTGAAGAATTCCTGAACGACAAGGTGGAAACTGTGGAAGATGCCCTGCAGGGTGCAAGGGATATCATTGCCGAATGGATCAGCGAAGACCAGGAAGCAAGGAATATCGTAAGAAGATTTTTCTCCACGGATGCAGTTATTTCCTCACGTCTGGTAAAAGGGAAAGAGCTGGAAGGAATAAAATTCAGTGATTATTACGAATTCTCCGAACCTCTTAAAAAATGTCGATCACACAGAATGCTTGCCATGCGCCGCGGGGAACAGGAAGGATTTCTGCGTATTTCCATCGATATTGAAGAAGAAAAAGTATTGTCATCACTTATCCGGAAGTTTGTAAAAGGAAAAACAGAAGTATCGGAGCAGGTGGAAACAGCTGTCAGGGACTCTTATAAAAGACTTCTACAACCTTCCATCGAAAACGAATACAAAGCCCTCCATAAGGAAAAAGCCGATGAGGAAGCTATTAAGGTCTTCTCCGAAAATCTGCGCCAGTTGCTGCTTGCCCCGCCACTGGGACAAAAAAATGTGCTGGCCATTGACCCTGGTTACCGCACGGGATGCAAAATTGTGTGCCTTGATGCACAGGGTAACCTGCTGCATAATGAAACTATTTTCCCCCATCCCCCTCAAAATGACAGGTCAGGATCTGCAAAGAAAATCACTACCATGGTCGAATCTTACAAAATTGATGCTATTGCCATAGGTAACGGCACCGCCAGCAGGGAAACCGAACATTTTATCAAGACACTGCGCTTCCCTGTGGATGTGAAAGTCTTTGTGGTCAGCGAGGCCGGAGCTTCCGTATATTCCGCTTCAAAAACAGCCCGCGATGAATTCCCGGAATACGACGTTACAGTGCGTGGTGCTGTCTCCATTGGAAGAAGACTCATGGACCCCCTGGCTGAACTGGTGAAAATTGAACCCAAATCTATCGGGGTAGGACAGTACCAACATGACGTTGATCAGAACAAGCTGAAGGGAAACCTCGACCTGGTGGTGGAAAGCTGCGTGAATATGGTAGGCGTCAGCCTCAATACAGCCAGTGTGCACCTGCTTACCTATGTATCAGGACTCGGTCCTTCCCTGGCCAAAAATATTACTGAATTCAGGAAAGAAAACGGTCCATTTAATACAAGATATGAACTGCTTAAGGTTCCGCGTATGGGAGAAAAAGCTTTTGAACAGTGCGCAGGTTTTCTCAGGATCGAAAATGCGGAAAATCCCCTTGATAACTCCGCTGTACATCCCGAAAGTTACCACGTGGTGGAAAAAATAGCCGGTGACATGAAATGTGGTGTATCCGAACTTATCAAATATGAAGAGATCAGGAAAAAAGTGGATATTACCAAATATGTCACTCCGGTAACAGGATTACCCACCCTTAGAGATATCATGGAAGAACTGGCGAAACCCGGACGTGATCCCAGGACCAGGATTGAAATATTTGAATTCTCTCCTGACGTTTTTTCTATAAACGATCTTAAACCCGGCATGGAGCTTCCGGGTATTGTTACAAATATCACCAACTTCGGAGCATTTGTGGATGTGGGTGTTAAACAGGACGGGCTGGTACATATCTCCAACCTGGCTGATAGATTTATAAGGCACCCTTCAGAAGTGGTGAAACTCCATCAAAAGGTAATAGTCAAAGTGCTGGATGTGGATGTGGTAAGGAAGAGGATACAGCTGAGTATGAAGAAGTGACGGGGGACGGGAAAGGGATCGAGGGATCAAAGGGATCAAAGGGATCAAAGGGATCGAGGGATCGAGGGATCGAGGGATCGAGGGATCATAGGGATCAAAGGGATCGAGGGATCAAAGGGATCAAAGGGATCAAAGGGATCGAGGGATCAAAGGGATCAAAGGGATCAAAGGGATCAAAGGGATCAAAGGGATCGAGGGATCGAGGGATCGAGGGATCGAGGGATCAAAGGGATCATAGGGAACCCAATTACTTAATAACCTAATAACCCAATAACCTATTAACCCAATAACCCAATAACCTAACAACCCAATAACCTATTAACCTATTAACCTATTAACCTATTAACCTAATAACCCAATAACCTATTAACCTAACAACCCAATAACCCAATAACCCAATCCATGGTCCATGGTCTCTTGTCCATGGTCAAAATATCCCCCTCTCCACAAACTCCCTGCATCCCACCACCTCAATCCCGGAAAAATAAAAATCCCCCTTATCTTCCGTAATAATTACTTCACAACCTGAATCCACTGCTGAATAGTATTCCAGTCCGTCTTCAAAATCACTGATCTGTTTATTTGCTATGGTTTTTAAGACTGCGTCCCTGCTGACCGGGGCAATCTTAAGGTGGGATACAAGAACAGCAATTTTTTTTCCTGCCACCATGGTGCCGGTTTTTTTCTCTGCAAAATAAAAAGCTATTGCAAGGCATATCGGGGAGGTAAATAACTGAAACCGTTTGGAATCAGACAAACTGAGTATCCTGGATGCATAGGTAAAAAGAGGATATTCCTTATTTAAAACTGCTACCAGGACATTGGCATCAAGGAAGATTTTCATTTCCTGGAATTAAGAAATTCCTTTTTCATGGATTTACGAGACCTCGGCCTGGTTAAATATTGTGCCTCTCCTTCGGCAAGTTGACGTACCCAATCAGATACAGGCAACTCTTCCAGGTTTTTGTAATTTCCACTGGTAAGCTGGCGAAGCAGAAACTCCATCAGGCGGGATAAACTGATATTATGAGCCTCGGCATATCTTTTCGACCTGTCAATAATTTCACGATCAAAGGAAAGAGTGATTTTCGAATCCATATGTAATTATTTTATACGACAAAGATAAAATATTTATACGTATAAAATAAATTTTTCAGATAAATTTGTTGAAATTCACCTTATTTGTTTACTCAATTAAATTAACCCCCTGATTCCGTTTTCATCCGCCAGCTAATCCTTAATACATCTCACATAATAACCGCCTTTCTTAGGTGCCGGGTCATTCTGTGTTTCATTATCGTACGCATCCATCCTTATTTGATACGCATTGTTCTCATCAGAAAAAGTACCCGTCCATATAAGACCATGCTTCCCCGGTTCAGGATGAAAAAGTCCTGTATCATCACGTAAATTCGGAAGTGCCGTAAATCCACTGCTATTAGTAGATCCGGCATCCTGATTCCAATGAGCAGTACCTGCCTCTTTTAGTTTTCCTCCTGCAACACTTGCCCCACCAAGAACTGTAATAAGTGTATTCCAATCACCATTGGTGGCTACATGCCAGCCTGCAGGACAGAGCTTACCGGTTTCAACAGCGTACCAATTATAAAACTTTCCATAAGGAATATTATTGCTTGCCGAGTCATTATTGTACCAACAGAAAGCTCCTGCGCTCAAAGCGGCCCATTCTGTTCCATCCTTCACCTCCTGAACAGGATTTCCATCATTATATTTTGAAGTCCTGAGATTTTCCGCCATCCATACCTGAGTGCCAATTGTTACGGTTTTGTAAACATTGCCGTCAATATCAATAACTGTATTGGGTATATAAAATATTATACTGTCAATCTCCGCCACTGCCTGTTTAGCAACAACAGCACCTGAATGATAAATATATAAAGTATCCTGAGCCTTAACTAAAAGGCTTATAAAACAAATACAAATAATTGTGGTAAATATTGTTTTCATTTTCTTTCTCCGTTAAAATTAGTACTTGATGAATTTGATGGTTTCCAGTATATTCCTGTTTTTCAACCGGCAGATATACAAACCTGCAGGAAGCCTGGAAATATTGATCAGCCAATGGTTCGATCCGGTCTGGCTAGTAGTATATTCCCGTTGTAAAATCCTTCCCTGAATATCCGCAATTTCCAGGTATACATTCCCTTCTTTAACAGTCTCAAAGCGGATCTGCAACAAATCATCAGCGGGATTCGGGTAGAGTATAGTTGTGCTGTTTCTTTCACACGGGATAAGAGGAGTCCTGGTCATAAAGTCATTGAAACTCAGATAACGAATGTCTGTTATAGCATAAGAATTTGAATTTCCGTCAGTCTTATGAACCAGAACATTGCCCTCATCAAGTATCAGTTTACTTATATCGCTTAGCGTAAAAGACGTTTGGGTGCCTGAGTTTTCTTTAAAATAAAGCATACTTTGGGCGGATAGGAATAATTGGGAAAAATGAACAGAGAAAAGCAGAATAATTGATAGTTTAAGAAAGTGCATCCCATGCCTTCCTCTGCCTTGACCTTTGTTTTTAAATGGTTTTGTTTGTTTCATAGGATATTGTTTTTTAATTAATAATTTGGAATATAAAGCATCAGGAACATACTTTCCATTCGTACAAAAAAAGTATGTTTCTCCCTCCTTAATTTAACCTCAGTATTTTCTAATGTAAGTAAAGGTACTATAAAAAAAACGCAAGTCAAATAACTGAATTAAAAATACAAAAAATGATAATAAATGATTCATCTAATATTTAAGATAGCCGGGGAATGTCAAAAAAGATTCAGGTTTTAATATTTTCCCTTTGTGTATCTTAGTTCAATTCTTTGTGATTCTTTGTGGTTCAGCCTGTTATGTTTTACCACGAAGGACACGAAGTATGCACAAAGGACATAATAAGGACTTTATAACCAGTCCCTACATATTAATTTTTCATTATCTTTACCCCCAAACCAAAACCATATCTTATGATCTTGCCGGAAAAGATCACTCATCTTAACGGGAACCTTTTTTACCAGTTATTCCTGTCGGGAGCAAAAAAGATCCTTGATAACCAGGGTAATCTGAATAAGATAAATGTCTTCCCTGTACCCGATGCCGATACCGGTACAAACCTGTCATCTACCCTGAGAGCTGTTATTGATAATACTATACCCCACAGTTCATTTAACACTACTGCCAACGCGATAGCACTTGCAGCTTTAAACGGTGCACGCGGAAATTCAGGAGTGATCTTTGCACAGTTTCTCTACGGCCTTAGCGCTGAATCTGATAATACAATCAATCATTCCATTGATTCTTTTGCGGAGTCAATAAAACGGACTGTCAGCTATATATATGATGCCATAGCTGAACCCATCGAAGGGACCATGCTTACAGTCATCAGGGAATGGGCGGAATTTATCTATTCACAAAAAGGGAAAATAGATGATTTCGCAAAACTTTTTCATAATTCGCATGACATTGCCATTAAATCACTGGCAGCAACAACGGAAAAATTATCCGCCCTGAAACTTGCCAACGTGGTTGATGCAGGAGCAAAAGGATTTGTCCTTTTCCTCGAAGGGATAATTGAAGCAATTATCAGGAAAAATAATAAGGAAGAAAATACTTTTATACTTCCGGAAGTTGCAGAAGCAGATGGACACATTCACGCCCATGAACAGATCAGATTTCGTTATTGTACAGAATGCATTATCCGGGGTGAATACATTGATAAAAAACAACTGAAGGAAAAGATACAGAAGTTCGGAGACTCTCTCGTTATAGCAGGTTCAGAAAAACTTGCACGTATTCACATTCATACAGATCAGCCACAGGACTTATTCCATGAACTGAGAAATTACGGCATCCTGTCATCCCAGAAAGCAGATGATATGGTAAAACAACATGAAGTTGCCACTGCCCGGAAATGGAATATTGCACTGGTAACAGATTCTGCATGCGATCTTCCCCTGGATATAATGGATCATTACCAGGTCAATATGGTTCCTATCAACCTGCACTTCGGAGATAACCAGTATCTCGATAAAATTACCATCCGTCCCGACCAGTTTTTTCAGCTTATCAGGGAAAACAAGGATTTCCCTACCACTTCCCAGCCTAATGAAGTAAGCTTTTTAAACCTGTATACCCACCTGGCAGATCATTATGATTCCATTATCGCTGTCCATTTATCGGGTAAATTCAGCGGAACCCTTCAAAATAGCCGTAAAGCCGCTGAACGTATCAGTAAAGAATCAGGAAAACAGATTTCAGTGCTCGATTCAAAAAACGTTTCAGGAGGACTGGGATTAATAACCTTACGGATCGCTGAAGCTATCAGTCAGGGTATGCCTCATAATGAAATTGTCAAACGATCAGAAGAATGGATCACCAAATGCAGGATCATGGTGAGTGTGAAAAATCTGAAATATATGATTAAAGGCGGAAGAGTCAGCCCGATGAAAGGTTTCATGGCAAATCTGATGAATGTAAAACCTATTGTATCTGTGGATAAAACAGGAAAATCAACATTATTCGATAAAGCTTTCAGCCAGAAATCAAATATGAAAAAAGTAATGAAGCATATGGGCAGTTTCCTCACCGGACCAGGTACATGGAATTATATAATTCTCCATGCGGAAGCAGAAAATATCGCAGCTTGGTTTGCTGAAGAAATGAGGAAGCTGACAGGAAAAGAGCCTGTTTCCATAGTGAACATCTCGCCCGTAATATGTTTGAGTGCCGGAATAGGAACCGTAGCAATTGCCGCTATGACTGATTAAAAGTGTTTCATATGATACCTTATTTCATAGCTGTTTCAGGAGTAACCATCCTGATCTATATGCTTGTCTTTTATATCATTGCCCAGTGCATCAAAGATAATTCCATCATTGATATTGCCTGGGGACCCGGTTTTATTTTCTTAACCCTTGTGCTTTCATTTATTTCCCATCCGGTGAAAGTAAATGAACTTCTTATATTGGCAATGGTTTTTCTCTGGGGTACCAGGCTGGGTATCCATATTTACTCAAGAAATAAAGGTAAACCCGAAGATTTCAGGTATGCAGAATGGAGGAAAGAATGGGGAAAAAATGCTGCATTAATTGCATTCTACAAGATCTTCATGTTACAGGGACTGGTAATGCTTATCCTTTCCTTACCCATTATTATCGCTTTCAGCGATAATACAAGGGAAACCGGAACATCTGAAATCATTGGAATATTGATCTTTATTTCCGGTTTTACATGGGAATCCATTGCTGATCTGCAACTATCAAAATTTAAAAAAGATCCCGTAAATAAAGGAAAAATAATGAACTCAGGATTATGGAAATATTCCCGTCATCCGAATTATTTCGGGGAAATGATATTATGGTGGGGTATATTCATTAGTACTGCAGGAAACACTTATGGAATCTACGGAATTATAAGTCCCGTCATCATAACGCTGTTATTAAGGTTTGGATCAGGTGTCCCCATGCTTGAAAAGAAATACAGGCATCGTAAGGATTTTATCGAATATGCATCAAAAACACCTGTGTTCATTCCTTTTGTCGGGAAGAAAGGAATCTCTCATTAACAGGATCGGGGTCATGCTCTGCAGAATTTTTAATATCATAATTCTTCTTGGATTAAGTTGTATCTTCCTTTTCGCACAGGATGCTCCACCCGATACCGTATTTGTGCCTGGAGGAACGATTTTGATCCGGGGAAATGATAAAAACAAAATTAATACAGACACTACTATCCTGGTTTTCCCCGGAACAAAAGTCAGGTTAAAGGACTCTGAAGAAATAAAAACAGAACGGTTCTTCAAAAATTTTGAGAACCAGGCTACTCAGAAAAAATGGATCAGGGAATTACATAATATTATCGTTGTCTCACCTTTAAAACCATCCCGATCAGACAGTATAATAACTGAAAAAAGTGTTGGTCAGTTCTTTCAACATAAAGGATTAATTATCAATGATATAAAAATTGTCAAACTGGATGTTTTCGGAGAAAACCTGTACAACGACAATTCTACATTTCGCAATAACCTGATCACCCGCACTGCAAATTCCCTCCATATAAAAACACATGACAAGGTACTGCAAAGGTATATACTTTTCAGACCCGGAGAAAGAATTGATCCTTTAGTACTATCTGATAATGAAAGGATTATCAGGGAGCTGCCTTTTATTGAGGATGCCAGGATCGTAGTGGAAAAAATACCGGGAAACGACGAAGCTGTCAATATTGTCCTGATAACCAGAGATGTATGGTCCAAGGCTTTTTTCGTTGAATTAAAGGATGTTAATTATGTCAAACTTGAATTGTTTGACAGAAATATCTTTGGTACAGGGCTGGAACTCCAGAACAATTTTCACTGGAATCCTGATAAGTCTGATGCATTGGGGTATGAAGCTGTGTATAAAACAAATAATATCCTGGGAAGCTTTATCAACAGCAGGTTTTATTATACAAATGTATTTGAAACTGAGTCATACGGATATAACCTCGAAAGAAAGTTTTTTACTCCCAATACCAAATACGCCGGTGGAACCTCTGCCTGTTACCTGAATACTATAAGAGATATCTGGCACCCCGATTCAGGCTATTTCGAAGATAAAATCAGGTTAAATTATTTCAATTTATGGTTAGGCAGGTCATTTCTTCTCAATCGTTACCAACCGGAAAGATTAAATCTTATTATTGCATCTGGTGTGACCATGGAGAAATATCATGACCGGCCTCAGGTTAGCATTAATGCATATTACGGGTATCACAATAAGACACTTTGGCTGAACTCGCTGGCTATTTCCCGTCAGAGTTTCTATAAAAGCAATTTTATTTACAGCTTTGGCCGTACAGAGGATATCCCAACCGGGTATATGGCCAACCTGACATTTGGGCCGGAATTTAGTGAATTCGGAAACCGGTTTTATACATCAGCTGCTTTTTCCATTGCTGATTATTACAACTACATGGGTTATCTTTACTTTAAAGCTGCTTATGGAGGATTTCATTCCCCCGGGGGGAAATTTGAACAGGGGCTTCTTGACCTGAAATTTTCATGGTTTACCAATCTTTTCATATTCAGAAAATATAAATTACGTTATTTCACCAATATATATTACATGGAAGGTTATAAAAGATATATTGATGAAAAGCTCACCCTAAATGAGCCTTATGGATTAAGGGGATTTAATGAGAAGAGTATTTTTGGTGATAAAAAACTGGTTATTAATATAGAATCAGTAATATTCACCCCGGTAAATATTCTCGGGTTCCGGTTAGCAACATCTGCATTTACAGATATGGGATTCCTCGGGGAAAAAAATGCAGCACTTATCCCCGGCAATATGTTCGCAGGAATAGGATTAGGATTGAGAATACGTAATGAAAGACTGGTATTTCCTACTTTTCAACTCAGATTTACATGGTACCCTAACCTGCCCGGACTGCAATTCCCTGATATGATAAGATTCCTGGGAGAACCACGTCTGAATCCTGAGAAATTCTCTCCCGATGCACCGGCTATAATGAACTATTGATCAATCATAGTATGGTTCAATATGAACCCCTATATGCGTTTGCCTCCCGTATTTTTCACGTAACGAATTCTCTACCTTCGTTGCTATTGCATGAGAATCTTCCACTGACAGATCTTTATCCACTTTGACATGCATTTCAATAGCATAAGTATTTCCTATTCTCCTGGTTTTCAGGTTATGTTGTCCCTTTACTCCTTTAACTGATCTGATGATCTGAATAATCTCTTCCTCCACATGTTCGGGCAAAGAACTTTCGAGTAATTCTCCTGCGCTGGGTTTTATAAGCTTCCAGGCTGCCAGCAGGATAAAACAGCTGACAATGATCCCTGCAATGGGGTCAAGTATCCTCCATGTTTCACCTAAAAATATCGCACCTGAAATGCCAGCTAAGGTGCCAATTGAAGAAAAAGCATCCGAACGATGATGCCATCCGTTCGCAATTACAGCACTACTGTTTATTTTTTTCCCTGCTTTTATGGTATACCAGAATAAACTTTCTTTACTTACAATAGAAATAATGGCAGCATAAAATGCAATTATCCCGGGTCTTTCAATAATTTCCCCACTGAGGGAATGAATGATCTTCTGTAATCCTGACACAAATATTCCAATACCGACAATAAATAAAGCCAGGCTTATCAGCATCGTGGCAAATGTCTCAAATTTCCCGTGCCCGTATGAATGATCTTTATCCTTATCTTTTACTGAAATTCCTATAAACGCCAGTACCACAATATCGGTGGCAAAATCCGATAAGGAATGAACCCCGTCAGCAAGCATAGCCGAACTCTTCCCGTATATACCTGCTAACAGTTTGGCAGCAGTAAGCAGAATATTCACCAGGAAACCAACAAGTGTTACCTTTTTGGCCTTTTTCACCCGATCTTTATCATCCATGTATTTTCAGACTTTATAATATACCAATTGGCAATTTTTCTCAGCAAACTAAGGTAAAGAGAAAAAAATTATAACAAAATAATATTTAAAGAATTTTATGTTTGGATCCACTCCGAAAAGTCATATTATTTCAAATATATAATAAATTATTTATTCTATTACATTATTTGCGATCATTGGAGATTCCTCACTATCGTTCGGAATGACAACTTTTTTTCTTAAATTAGGGCAAAAAAAAATTGCTCACATTATTTCAGTCATATATTAACAAACACAACTTATTCAGTAAAAATGATAAGATCCTGCTTACTATCAGCGGTGGTATAGATTCTGTTGTTATGCTCGATCTTTTCATACGCGCAGGATATTCCTGTGCCATCGCTCACTGCAACTTTAAACTACGTGGCGAAGAGTCTGACCAGGACGAAATTTTTGTAAGGGAACTGGCTGAAAAAAACCATATCCCCTTTTACACCACTTCATTCAGAACAGAGGAATATGCCGAAAACAACCGTATCTCCATTCAAATGGCTGCCAGGGAACTGCGGTACGACTGGTTTGAAGATCTGAGAGAAAAACTTCATTACGACTATGTGGCTACCGCACATAACAAAAATGATGTAGTGGAAACTTTCTTTATTAACCTTGCCAGGGGAACAGGTATCAGGGGACTTTCAGGAATACCCCCGAAGTCAGGTACTGTTGTCAGACCATTACTCTTCCTTGAAAGAGAGGATATAGAAGAATATGCAAAAGCCGACAACCTGTCATGGCGTGAGGATTCCTCCAATTCCCAAACTAAATATAGCCGTAATAAAATAAGGCATTTCATTATACCGGGATTCCTGGAACTTAATCCCGGTTTTGTGGATACTATGTGGGATAATATAAACAGGCTCAGAGAAATTGAGGGAATTTATCTTAACTCACTGGAGAGAATGAAAAAAGAAATCGTTATTAAAGGTAAAGAATTTGCATGGATCCCGATAAATGAAATTAACAAACTGGAACCGCTCTTTACATGGCTGTATGAACTTCTTATAGATTTTGACTTTTCTGCTCATGTAGTAAGGGATATCGCAAGAAACCTGGATACCGGCTCAGGAAAACAATTTTTCAGTCCAACCCACCGGCTGGTTAAAGACAGGGATAAACTTATCATTCATCCCCTGAAAAATACCATTTCAAAACGTTTTTATATTGATGATCCTGCACAGGATCTTTCTGATCCTTTACAACTTGAACTTTCAATTATCACTGAATTTGACAAATCAGAGATCCCGAAAGACCCTCATATTGCATGGTTCGACCTTGATCAGCTTGAATTTCCCCTTATGATCAGGAAATGGGAAGCAGGAGATTATTTTATGCCTTTAGGTATGAATAATATGAAAAAACTCAGTGACTTTTTTATTGATAATAAATTTTCATTGCCTGAAAAAGAAAATACATGGCTCCTGGTATCGGGAACAAAGATTTCCTGGGTGATCGGAAAAAGAATTGATAACAGGTATAAAGTCAGCCCGGAAACTACCAGGATCCTCCAGATACAACTTATTTCTTAAATCCGATATTCTTTCTTACCTCATTGAAAAATTCCTTCAATCCTTCTTTATCCTTATTTCTTATCATCACTAAAAGATTATCCAGGCTCTGACTGATTTTCTCAACCTGCTCCAGACTATAGGGATTAAGTAATATCTCAGCCAGCAGGTAATCATTTTCCGACATAAGTCCTTTAGCAATTGCATAATGTTTTTTAAATGTGGTGCCGGGAGCTTTTTGTTCTCTCATGCAGGCGCCAAAAACCAGGGTGGAGGAAAATGGTATGGAAAGGGAATATGCTATGGTCTCATCATGTTCCCGGAATGTATATTCATGAATGTTTAAGTGTAATGAAGAATAAAATTCCCTGAAGAAATTCTTCCCTTCTTCATCAGATTCCTTAATAATAATAGCATGTTCATCCTTAAGATTTTTAATATTGGCGAAAGTAGGCCCGAACATGGGATGTGTTGACACAAACCTTTTTCCGCAGGTTTTATAATAATTCAATAAACCGTTCTTTACCGAAGTGATATCCGAAATAATACAGTTTTCAGGGAGGAACGGGACAACTTCCCCGAATACTTTTACTGTATTTTCGAGGCTTACAGAGTTAATCAGCATTTCAGGTTCAAACTCGAAAAGATCTTCGAGGTACAGGAACTTCCTGGAATTGAAAAAGTATTTCAACCGGTTTCTGTCTGTATCATAAACACCGACTTCATGTTCGAGACAAAGGGCTTCCACAAGCCAGGAGCCCATATTGCCGGCTCCGATAATCGCTATTCTCATAGAATATATTATAAAATCATTTAATTATACCTGGTATTTTATTTTCCAGCATCATAAGGTCAGTAAGTACAATAGCTGCTGCAGCCTCAACAATTACAGGAACTCTGAGAGCAATACAGGTATCGTGTCTTCCTTCAATGTTCAGATCAGTCATTTCTTTGGTTTCCATGTTCATCGTTCTTTGCGTTCTAGCGATACTACTGGTAGGTTTTACTGCTATTCTGAAAACGATATCATTCCCATTGGTAATACCTCCGTTTATCCCTCCGGCATTGTTTGTCCCGGTCTTTCCGCCGGGAGATACAATACTGTCATTATGTTCTGATCCTTTCATCCGTGCCGCGCTAAATCCAGCACCGAATTCTATTCCTTTTATAGCTGGTATTGAAAAAATTATATGACTGATAAGTGATTCAACGGAATCGAAAAAAGGTTCTCCCAGTCCGGCGGGCACACCACTGATCCTGCACTCTACAATTCCCCCGACAGAATCACCTTCCCGCAAAGCTTTATTTACGGCACTTTCGACATCCTGTGTTCCCCCTGCCTCAATAAGTGCTGCATTAAACATGAATGTACTTAAAATCTTTTTTGCAACCACTCCGGCTGCAACCATTCCCAGCGTAAGCCTTCCCGAAAAATGTCCTCCGCCCCTGAGATCATTGTATCCCCCATATTTCACGGAAGAAGTTAAGTCAGCATGTCCGGGTCGGGGAATATCACTGATCCTAATATAATCCGAAGATCTTGTATTTGTGTTCTCTGTAGCAAGTAATATTGGAGAACCTGTGGTTTTACCGTTGAATAAACCACTTAAAATTTTAATCCTGTCGGCTTCCTTACGCGGGGTAGTTCCTTTAGCTCCACTCCGTCTTCTTTCCATATCATTTGTAAAATCACCTTCATCAAGCAGCAGCCCGGCAGGTACTCCATCAAGCAGTATACCTACCGATGGCCCGTGAGATTCTCCAAAGATAGAGATCCTGAATACTCTTCCAAATGAATTCATATAGGTTTGATCATGTTAATAATAAGTTCCATTTCACTCACAGTCAGTTGACCCGGGGCAGTTATCCCTCCTTTGTCAGGAGCTGCAAAAGTAAACTCGCCTCCCAGAAACTCAGATGCTATCCGAACGATCTTCCCTTTTTCCCCCATCCCGAGGATCACTTTCCTCCCCGGTTCCCGGTATAACGAAAGTAGTCCTGCAGCATCAGCATATTCATTTACCATAGTGGCAATTTTTACCACATCTGCACCTGAATTGAGGCATTGTCCCATTATCACTTTCATCTCGGCAACAGACGGGGTCCCATCAAAATTATGATAGGAAATGATCATTTCTGTTTTCAGATTCCTGGTGTACTGTCTTAATGTCTTTATGAATTCAGGTGAAGCGTCCATTTCAACATCAATATAATCAACACCATTATCCACAGCAAACCTGTAAAGATCAAGTCTCTCTGTTTCTGTCTCATGTTCTCCGGGTCTATAAGTAAAAACAGATTTCCTTGCCATACCAATAATCATGGCATATTCTTCCCTTGACCATGAAAGCAGGTCTCCCCTAATTTCAATCATGCCTGCAGTTTCAGCCACTTTCAGGGCCGACTGGAAATCAATGTTGCCTAAACTAACGCAAATCATATAGTACAGATTTAAATTCACTGACCGGAACTTTTTTTACTATCGCCCTACCCATTTTTTCGAGCAGAATAAGCTGAATATCATTACCAGCCCTTTTTTTATCCTTCCTCATTGCATCGGCCAAAGCTGCCATATCAAAATCCATCTGAACAGGCAATCCGCAAAGTGAAAGTAGTTTAACTAACTTTTCTGTATTTTCCTGGTCAGTCAGCCCAAAATTTACCGATACTTTGGTAGCCATGACCATGCCAATGGATACAGCTTCCCCATGAGGAATTTTATATAACTTTTCTAAACCATGTGCAAAAGTATGTCCGAAATTCAATAATTTTCTGTCTCCTGATTCAAATTCATCCCTGGCCACAATTTCCACCTTTGCCTGGGTTGCCTGGTAAACAATCTCATTTAAAGTATCGGAATTAAGTTGTAATCCTTCTTCAATATGCTCATTCAGATAATGATAAAAGTCCGGTTTACATATTGCTGCATACTTTATTACCTCTGCCCATCCATTGATAAACTCTTTTCTTTCAAGGGTTTTCAGAGAACTGACATCACAAATAACAAACTCAGGTTGTTTTATTACACCAATAATATTTTTAAATCCATCCAGGTTCACTCCATTTTTTCCTCCTATCGCGGCATCTACCTGTCCGAGCAAGGTAGTGGAAACAAATCCGAATGGTAATCCTCTTAGGTAAGTGGATGCAACAAATCCTGTCAGATCAGTGGTAATCCCCCCTCCTATTCCCAGTATGAAACATGTTCTGTCAACTTCTGCATCAAGTAACTGCCTGTAAATCTCCATCACGTGAGACAGGCTTTTAGACTGTTCTCCAGAAGGTATAGATATCACAGGGCCTGGAGGAAATTTATCTTTATACAAGCGGATAACATTCTCGTCTGCAAGAACAATAACCTTTAAAGGAGGTAAATATTTTCCGGCATTATCCATGGTTTCCCCTGTTATTATCCGGCTTATCCCTTGTCTGCTATGAAGTTCTAAAGTTTTCAATGTTTACAGAAATAAAAAAAATTAATTTATCTGGGTCATGGTTGTCACCTCATCCCTCAATGGGATAAATCATTAAAAATCAGCAATTTGCATAAAGTCCCCCTTGGGGGATTTAGGGGGAAATGACTTACAGAAGGTGACTCCATATTTAATCATAAATAACTCTTTTAAAATACTTATAATACATTATTTATTCATTATAACATTCTGATGGTTAATTGATTCCTGGTGAATGGCCTGGAAAACTTTCAGGATAAATTCTTCACTCAATCCTTTCCTGGTACCGAGGGCAATCCTTGTTTTTAAAAGATCATCCCATCGTTTTGTTTGCAAGATAGTGATATTCTGTGCCTTTTTATAACGGCCGATTTCTTCCACTATTTTCATTCTTTTTTCAAATACCTGGATTATTTTATCATCGAGCCTGTCAATTTGTTCGCGGAGTTCAGCCATGGATATTTGTGATGCGCCATCAGGATCAGGTTCCCGAAAGATTATTCTTTTCAGCATGATATCGAGTTCAGCGGGAGTGATCTGTTGTTTTGCATCACTTAATGCTGTATCAGGATTGATGTGAGTTTCAATGATCAGTCCGTCAAAATCAAGATCCATGGCTTTCTGTGAAATGTCGTACAATAACTGGCGATTACCGCAGATATGGGAAGGATCTGTGATTATTTTCAGGTCAGGCACTCTGCGTCTGAGTTCAATAGGTATCTGCCATTGAGGATCGTTCCTGTAAAGATTTGTTTCAAAAGTTGAAAATCCTCTGTGGATAGCAAGTAGTTTTTTAATGCCGCTGTTATTCAATCTTTCAAGTGCACCTATCCAGAGGTCCACATCAGGATTAACCGGGTTTTTTACCATGATGGTCATATCAACACCTCTCAGGGCATCGGCAATATCCTGTACAGCAAAAGGATTTGCTGACGTACGGGCTCCAATCCATAAGATATCAATTCCATTTTTTAATGCTTCATATACATGTTTAACATTAGCTACTTCAGTGGTGGTAAGCATGCCTGTTTCTTCTTTCACCCTGCGAAGCCAGCGTAATCCTTCACTTCCCACTCCCTCAAAAGCATTTGGCCTGGTGCGGGGCTTCCAGATACCCGCCCTGAAAATTTTTATTCCCAGACCAGACAGTTCTCTTGCAGTTTGCATAACCTGCTCCTCTGTCTCAGCGCTGCAAGGACCGGCAATGATAACAGGCCTTTTTAATTGCTCATTACCTGATGTAATTGGTTCAAGGTCAAGTTTTATTCCCATTTCTCGTTTTTTTTAATCCATAACAGAAATCCCTTTTTCATATTCTCCCATCACTCCCAGTTCACTTGTAAATGGCTCAATAGCTGAAAGAGACTTTTTATACCATTCATAATCAGTAAAAATCACATCAATATAAAACTGGTATTCCCAGTCCTTGCCCATTATGGGTAAAGATTGTATCTTGGTAAGGTTGATGTCGTAGTAAGAAAGTATGGACAGTATCTTGGATAACGAACCTGTACGATGGGCAAGTGCAAAATGTATTGAAGATTTGTTCACCCTGGTAATATCCGGTTTTGATCCGTTTTCTTTGAGGATGAGAAACCTTGTATAATTCATCTTGTTCGTCTCAATTCCTTCGGCCAGTATTTCAAGATCATATTTTTTTGCTGCCATATTGCTCGCTATCGCTCCTGTTCTCAGTAACTTTTTTTCACTTATTTCCCGGGCACTCAGTGCTGTATCAAGACTCTCTATCAATTTTATCCATGGATACTGATCGAAAAATTCCTGGCATTGCAGAATAGCCATAGGATGTGAATGCACCTCATTGATATTCTCAATTTTCTGGCCTTTTAATGCTACGAGGTTCTGCTTTATACGAAGGTATATTTCTCCAATAATATGCATAGGGGAATCTTTAATAAGACTGTAATTTGGGAGGATACTGCCGGCTATGGAATTTTCAATTGCCATTATCCCGTACTCAGCCTTTCTGTCTTTTAAAGATTTCATCAGGTCTTTAAATGTATTCCTGGGTATGATCTCAATATTATCGTTATTGAAATAATGAGTGGCAGCAATTTCATGGAACGCTCCGAAACCTCCCTGGATTGCGATCTTTACAGGTTCTTTTTGTAATGTGTCTTCCATATTGTTTATAATAAAAAAACCCCGGTTCTTGCCGGGGCTTTATATAAGTTTACAGTTATATCATGATGAGCATATCATTCCCGGCTTACTTCTTCCCGCGGAAGTAAAAGTAATAAAAATAAAACCGGAAATATCTGCTGAAATTTGTCATTATTACTGATTAAATCTGTAATTCGTCTGTAACAGTGTGCAAAATAAAGCATAATACTTGTAAAATCCAAGTGTTTTAATGAAAAATTATTTATGGAGGATTTAAAGCTTGAGCCTACTCAGAAAAGTCATTTCCCCCTACCTGCCAGCCGGCAGGCTGGAATCCCAAGGGGGACTTTTTGCAAGTTACTGATTTTTAATGGTTCCCCCTTTCAGGGGATGGGGGAGACAAGCTTTAAAAATCATAATTTCAACTTTTCGGAGTGGACTCAAGCTCAAAAGCATCAACTTCCCTGTAAGCTTTAATTACTGCGGTCTCCCCTTCTTTGCCCGGTTTACTTTTTCCGTGTTCCATGCACAAAACTCCGTCATATCCTTTGTTATGGATATGCCGGAAAATATTCAGAAAGTTAATTTCTCCTGTTGTCGGTTCTTTTCTGCCCGGATTATCTCCTAAATGAAATGCTGCAATATATTCCCAGGCCATATCAATATTAGGGATAAGATTACCCTCAGTGATCTGCTGGTGATAGAGGTCATTCACGATCCGGCAGTTTGGCAGATTTACTGCTTTGCATATCATAAATGCCTGGGAAATTGTAGTAAGGAACAATCCGGGGTGATTCACCGGATTCAGTGGTTCCATAACCAGTGTCAGGCCTGAATGTCCTGCGATATCGCAACACATGCGCATTGCATCAATAACATTAGCTGTCTGGTAATCCCATGCAAGCCTCTGATCATAGCGGCCGGGAACTATCAAAGCAGTTTTGGCATCAGTTCGCTTCTGAACCTCAAGTCCCTCTTTCATAATATTTTCAAGCATCTCCATAATCCCGGCATCACGTGTTACCATTGACATTACATTAAAATCGGCATAAAGTACAAATGGTCCCAGATCCATGTTCCTCCTGGCAAGTTCATTGGCTATTTTCTCCTGCATCGCAGGTTCTTTTTTCATCAGGTTATTGTCAAAAACAGCCCTGAAACCCTGGTCATGCATGAACTTTATCTGGTCAATATAATCTTCACCGGCATGCTCCGTAAACATCCCAAAGCCGGGGGCATATTTCAATCTGAATTGCTTCTCATTTGATAGTTTGCCCTGCTTCCCTAAAGCAAAAACAGAACCTGCATATCCTGCGGTTCCCAAGCCTGCCAAAACAACACTTCTGATAAAATCTTTTCGTTCCATAAAATTTGTATTATAAAACTCTGATTATAAATTCCCGTCTTTAAAAATAAGTAAATTTATTAAACCGGGTGTGCGTTTTGGTATTTTTAGATTAAAAGATTGAGTCTACTATGAAAAGTCATACTATTTCAAATATCGCCACAGATTCACAAATTAATTTGTATTAACTAATTGATAATCTGAGTAATCTGTGACAATTCTTTCTTTTAAATTTAAAATATATCTTTTCGGAGCAGACTCATTTTTTAATAATTAAAAAAACAATTACCAAATGTAATATTCTTTGTTTCCAGGTCAAAATTTTCAAGTAAACCTGCAATTCTTAATGTGTCCGATCTTAAAAAATCAACCTCAGGATATCTGTTCTTAGGATATTTGTTAATTATGATATAATCATTATAAAATATTTTAATTGCAGATATATTTTTCAGCTCAAGAAATGAAATATCCGGGTTTATTGTTTGAAATTGAAACGCAGCTTTAACTGTTTTTCCTTTAGGAGTTAAATTCCTATTTAAAACATGGTTTATAAGAGAATCAACGGTTATAATTTCGGTGAAATTTAAAAAAAGTTCCTTACCATTAATATACATTACAAGATAATCTCTCTTTCCGAAAAAAAGATCAATAATATTATAGGGAAAAATTGTATCTGGTATATAAGCATTACTGCTTGCAAAGGGGTAATTTTTATTATAAATCTTTAATGTACTAAGGTTATCTTTACTAACAGAAGAACTTATATTATCAATTTTCCCATCAACACCTGTACTTAAAAGAAGATATCCTATAGTATCTGAATATTCAGTTACAGGAAGATAAGTCAGCAGGTTGTTTTGCTTTGAAAATGGATCAGTAAAGTTGTGTAAAAATATCAAAGAAAGTGATTCGTCATTAATATAATCAAGCATTTCATTTACAGAGCCGGGGAATTGATAGTTATCATAGAAATACATTATAAATAATTCATCATAGTAAAATTTGCACTTTTTATTCTGAATGAAATGATGTTTTTCAGTTGTTTGTTTAGTGAAAATGGATAATAATATCTTAATAGTAACAATAAAACATAATAATATTATTATTAAAAATCCTCTTATATAAATCTTCTTTTTCATTGAACATATTTTTCTTAAAATAATGATACTTGAGTTTATAAGTTTACTTTCTCCTATTGATTGGAAAAATTAAAATTCTAATAATTCATTAACCAATTGAGTAAATATTTAAAATGTTTTCTCTGAGTTCCAAATTCATAATTTATGTTCTTCCAAAATTCCCATTCTTCCATAGTGCCATTCCAGTAAAGTAATCTAACAACATTAAACCCACCATCGAACATAACATTGGTACAGTATGTGCGATCAGGATTCATTCTTAGATTAAACCTTAACATAGTTGGTATTGTCATCCCATTTAAAGTAAACAGAACTCTACCGCTATTATAACCTAAATATGGATCATATTGATATCCTGAAAATATTTTGTTTAAATCCACATATCCATTTCCATTAATATGACTATATCTAATTGCCCCAAATATATGTATTGTGTTTGTTGACATATTGTCTATGTCATAACTAATTCTTACATAATTTTGCCAAATATCAGATCCAGAAGATCCTCCCCAATACAATGAAGCTAACAAATAGTCTTCTCCATAATTATCTGAAAAAATTGACTTTTCATAATTATTGCTTTCATTTCTTCGAACTTCAGGAATATGCGTACTTCCACTATTATTTGAACTTGGAGGAAGGGTACTATTTCTTCTATTTCGGTTCATGTCAAAATCAAAAACAGCACTTCCGTAAACAGATAATTTACGGTCATCAAATACTAGTTGCACCTGTGCTTTTCCCCCATCCCATAACGTTCCAGCCCAAATTTCAACTTTTCCTTTATCATCATCGTAATATCCAACAAAACCAAAATTACCCCCGGTAAGAATATAAGTGGGAATCCCTACAAGATTAATTAAGAAAGTTCCCAATAGTGTTTTCCACCATTTCTCGCCAAATGGATCTATATAAATAAGCGGATTATTCAAGCAATAACTATACCTGTTAAAACTCTGCGAAAAATCCGGTGCCTGTACATAATTATCAGGTGCTAAAAACCTCGCCAGCAGCGGATCATACATTCTCCCATTCATGTTTATAAGCGCAAACTGATCCAGGTGTTCATGCCCCGTAAATCCCCTCGAAAATAAATACGCCGTTGGAACACTGGTGTATGTCCAATTCGTGTGATTTCTTCTCCTGCCCCAGACATCAAAACTGTAATTTTGTACCACCGTCCCGCTTTGATCCGTTATCACATCAAACGAACCTAAATGATCCGTATGCACATAATACATCGTGTCATTTTCTCCATTCTTTACAAATATAGCTGCCAGTCCGTCGCCACCTGCAATATAATGCAATTTTCTCACAGATTGGCCGGGAATAACCTCCTCCTCGTAATCCCCTGCATAATATGTGGTTTTCTTCAATACCTGATTGTCATAAAACCTGGATATAGTACGCTGATCCTCATGCCCGTATGTGAATAGATTCAGGTAGTTTGCCTAGATAATAGAATCGGTTTTATTGAAGGTGGTATAGGTGACCCGCTGTTCCGTGGATGGGATCAGCCCGTTGGGATTGGTTACCGATGTTACCGAATGTGGTTTGGTCCCGTAGGAATAATTTCCCACCAGCGTCTTTGATTGTATGTTCCCGTTGGATGCATAGGACATGGCCAGAGCTGCCGGCCCGCTTACCTGGGTAAGACGTCCCAGGTTATTATAACTGAATAGTTCTTCCAGTTCCCTGAGATTATCCTTCCTGGATTCCAGGTTCCCGGTTGCATAGTTAAAACTGTAGCTCAGATCCTGGACATTTCCGGTGGTGATACCACGTAACATACCTAAAACATCATATTCTTTGACTGTAGTGAGGTTATTGCCGTATTTTTGCTGCGTTACTTCTCCAAAGGTGTTTACCGACTCACATTCCCATATCAGGGCGTTGTTGTCGTTCCGCCTTACCTGGTCAAGATAACCAAAGGTATTGTAAATATTCTTTATGGCAAAACTATGACCAAACGATCAATATTAGAACCAATATTTCCTCTTTGGCAAATCCCTGCCATCGTAAAATACTTTTTTAACCTTATCCTTTCTATATTTAACAACCATCTTAGGTGGTATTTGACCGGTTATTGACATGTGCAGACCCGGTACTGACGGGTCAGTCCCGGCCAGCTTTTTTCCGGCAACTTCTTTTATACTATCGGAAGTAGGTGGAATCCCATAATCATCCAGAATTTTGACCATATCCGAATCAATTTTAATCAATACTAACCTGTTATCCACGTATAAGTAATGACTTGGATTTAATGGATTATATGCATTGTAATTTCGAATGAAGCTTAACACAAATTCACCACTATTTTTTCTTATTTCGATAATTTTCATTGTTAAAACTCTATATTTTTCTTTCGATAGTAATTCATGTTGAGTAAAATCTTTCACTGCATCAATCATAGCATAATACGCGAATGGATTATTTTCTTCAAATGTTTGACCAATACTAATACCATTCATTATTAAAGTCATTATAATTAAATTTAATACTGCTTTTTTCATAATTAAAACATTTTATTTAAACCATGAGAAAATAAAATCAGGATTCTTCAGCCATTCAATAGTTTCAGCATGATAGAAAGGATTTATCCTCAACCTTTTTTCAAGTTTTGAAGAAAAACCATAATACCCTTTTGAAAGATCATCGAAATCTCCTTCGGTTGTAAAAATACTATTTGGTGTAATAATTGAAACTGATGTTGGTCCAATTGAATATACCGGAACACACATATTTACAGCTGTGTTATAATCATCATAACTTGGACCATCATAATTGTATGCATCATGATAGTATGCTTCAGGGTGAGTATGAACCTGGGCAATGATATATTTTCTGTCAAACATCGCCCTTCCTTCATATTTTGGATCATTTGAAACAAAATAAGGATTCTCAGATTTATTAATTGAATTGTTCGACCAATCATTAACCCAATAAAAATACTCACCACTATTGGGATCCATCAAGATATATCCGGAAATTTCAACATTAATATTAGGATCATTTGACATTTCCCACATAAAATTTACCATGCTATAGAAATCATCAAAATAATACCCTTTATATTCTATACCTTGAAAAACATAACAATCTGGTATGCCTCCATAACTACCAGGTTGACCTGTTGTAGTAGTATAATATTTTACATTGCTTTGATTAAATATTTGGTTGTCTATATTTAATCCTGCATCCCACATACTTCTGACATGTTTTATGGCTTCATTCCAGGAACCTTTTATCCCTTTACCGGCAAACAGATTTGTAACAAAAACTAAAGGAGATGTCACAAGACCAATTAATCCAAGGAATTCTTTAAACAATTGTCCACTTGGGTCATTAAACCGAAGCGGGTTATTCAAGCAATACGAATACCTGTTAAAACTCTGCGAAAAATCCGGCGCCTGTACATAATTATCAGGTGCTAAAAACCTCGCCAGCAGCGGATCATACATTCTCCCATTCATGTTTATAAGCGCAAACTGATCCAGGTGTTCATGCCCCGTAAATCCCCTCGAAAATAAATACGCCGTTGGAACACTGGTGTATGTCCAATTCGTGTGATTTCTTCTCCTGCCCCAGACATCAAAACTGTAATTTTGTACCACCGTCCCGTTTTGATTGGTTATCACATCAAACGAACCTAAATGATCCGTATGCACATAATACATCGTGTCATTTTCACCATTCTTTACAAATATAGCTGCCAGTCCGTCGCCACCTGCAATATAATGCAACTTCCTCACAGATTGGCCGGGAATAACTTCCTCCTCGTAATCCCCTGCATAATACGTAGTTTTCTTTAATACCTCATTGTCATAAAACCTTGAAATGGTACGCTGATCCTCATGTCCGTATGTGAATACATTCAGGTAATTAGCCTGGATGATCGAATCGGTTTTATTGAAGGTGGTGTAGGTGACCCGCTGTTCCGTGGATGGGATCAGCCCGTTGGGATTGGTTACGGAGGTTACCGAATGTGGTTTGGTTCCGTAGGAATAATTCCCTACCAGCGTCTTTGATTGAATGTTCCCGTTGGATGCATAGGACATGGACAAAGCTGCCGGTCCGCTTACCTGGGTGAGACGTCCCAGGTTATCATAACTGAACAGTTCTTCCAGGTCCCTGAGGTTATCCTTCCTGGATTCCAGGTTCCCGGTTGCATAGTTAAAACTGTAGCTCAGATCCTGGACATTTCCGGTGGTGATGCTGCGTAACATGCCTAAAACATCATATTCTTTGACTGTGGTGAGATTATTGCCGTATTTTTGCTGCGTTACTTCTCCAAAGGTGTTTACCGACTCACATTCCCAGATTAAGACGTCATTGTCATTTCTTTTCACTTGCGCAAGGTAACCAAAGGTATTATAATTATATTTAATAGCAAAGCCGGAAGGATAAACAATTGAATCACACCTGCTGTAATCTCCATAATAGTATTTTGATGTGAAATTTATACTATTGATAACAATAGTTTTATTCTCAAGCCTGTTATAGGTATCGTATGTATAGCTAACGCTTCCTCCCGGGTATGTTACAGAAGACAGAAGACCAGGCTTTCCGGAGGGATCATAGCTATAGGTGGTTGTGCCTTCTTCCCTGGTGCGTGTGTGGACCCTCCCCAGTACATCATAGCTAAGAGAATCCGCATTCCCCATGGCGTCAATCTGTTTTACCAGTTCCCCGAAATTGTTATACTGGTAGGAAACTATACCTGCATTGGGATCCGTTAAGGAAACCTGCCTGCCGTAATTGTCATACGTCATCGTCCATGAGGACCCGTTAGTGGAAATGGTACAGGGTTTACCAATACTTTTATACACATAGTTTGTAGTACCTCCCGGATCATTTGCACTGAGCAGATTTCCCTGTGAGTCTGTTGTTTTTGAGGAATATTGTCCTCCACTGTTTGTTACCTGGACGGTTTTACCTGAATAATAATAAGATACTGTTCCTGCATCGGAGGATTCAGAAACTATCCGGCTGAATGCATCATATGAATATGCAATTCCCAGAGCTGTTTCTCCCTGTTTATATGGGAGCGAACGTTGTGTTACCTGGCCTTTAGAGTTATAAATGACAGAAGTATAGACCATATCCCCGTCAAAACCCGTTGCTCCGTTTTTAAGTTCTCTTCCGAAGGCATCGTACCAGGTTTTGGTTGTGGGTGATCCGGAGGTTGCTACTTGTTTGTAAAACACTGATCCGGCAGGTCTTGTATCGGTTGTCCATCCATAGGTAATGGTCTGACTTTGCCCCAGGGAGGGAGTAGAAATACCGGTAAGTGTTCCAAGATCATCATAAGTATATGTAGTAACAATATTGGTATTAGGGGCTTTTTCTGTTAATACCTGTCCTGTGGCATAGTCATATGTCCTTTCTGTCACATGGTTCAGGGCATTATACGATTTCCATACATACAGGTTATTTGCTTCATACTGCATCCTGACAGTTCTGCTGGTATCAATATCCGAAATTTTAATGGAATCAGGATTCCCATACGTGTTATAATAACATGTGGTTGTTAGTGGCCCTTTAGTTTCCGTATTTACTTTCCCTGTGGAATAATACGTATAAGTGGTTGTCAGGGAATGTGTCTGACTATCCTGGTAATGTTTGCTTGTAGTGCTTACCGTTTGCGGCCTTGACGGCAGCCAGCTTCCATTACTTGAGAAATCCGAAAAAGCTGTACTGTTGTATGATCCGTCATCAAATGTCTCCAGGTAATCAGTGAGATTCCCGTTGTTATCATAAGAATATTCTTTCTCAACGGTAGTCCCTGACAGGTAATTTGTTTCAACCGAAGATTCTATATAAGGGAAAATCCGTTTGTTTTCGTAGGATATCAGGTCATTTGAAATTTCTGTTCCTGATACCTGAAAAGAAGAGGAAAGAGAATCAACAGCCACACTTACTCCCTGACTCTTTAACGAAACATTATAATAGGTATCATCATATTCAAATACTGAGCATGTTGATATGCCCAGGGTAATGTTCCGTGCTGAAAAAGTCTGGAATCCAAGAAATCCCTTTCCCTGCCTGTGAAGATGACCTGTATAATAATTATATTCCGTAGTTTCGTTATTCCCGTTCACAAATTCATTCACAACATATATGGGTGCCTGAAAATCAATGACGGGAAATGTCGGAGGAGTTAATCCTTTGGTATAATTTGTTTCTGCACTTAATGAACTATAGGAGAACTGTGAATAACGTCCGAAACCATTTCTGATGGATTCAACCAAATAAGAATCTTTTCCCCTGTATATATTTATTAATTTGGCAGTTGAACCATCTTCGTATCTTATATCAGTAACCCCATCCCCGTTAAAATCTCCTATATTGTAATAAAGATTGTTAAGTGCCAGGGATGTAGTTTGATTATATGTTTGCATATTGAAACTGTAATCTGTACCATTATATCCCTGGTTATATCCGATGTGTATTTTCACCGGATTTTGATAATCTCCTCCCTTCCCGATGATTAACAAGTCTGTTTTCCCATCTCCGTTCATGTCTTCACAAAATAATTTGTTATATGTTTCATCAAAACAGTAAAATGGGCAATCATCCATAATATTATCAACAAATTCACTACCGGTAGAAATACTGATCCGTATATTCCAGCCTCCCACAACAGGTGACAGGAGATCCGTCATTCCATCCCCGTTAAAATCCCCATAATAAATCTTATACGGAGGAATTCCAGATGGGAAGGTTATTTGAGCGATCTGACCCAGCGATGAGGTATTGTCTGTCAATTCAAATATTTTTCCGGTACCCCAGTTTGTAACAAATATCTCAGCCTTCCCGTTTCCGTTTATATCCAGGGGTACACTTCTAATAGTGCCACATGATGAGCTTCCAATGTATTCAATTTGTGTATTACCAATCTGAGTGGAAGCATTCTGGGACGGATTAAATTCATAGATATAAATATTCTGATCATTTAAAATTTTAAGCAAATCTGCTTTCCCGTTTCCATTAAAGTCTCCCGTGTGAAATACGCTGTTATCTTTTTCCAGGGTAAAACCAGTATAATTATACATCGTAAAACTGTAACCTGAAGACATTATAAAAGAAGGTTCATATAGATTATTGATAAGCCGGAATGTTAATATATCATCCATTCCATTACCGTCAAAATCTGCAACGAAAATCTTATCATATAGAAAATTTTCAGGCATTTCTATGTCAGTGGAATAATCCATATCTCCGTTATCATCAGCAAAATATAACCATAAAATATCCGGATCTTCCAAAACAGCTAAATCCTTCCTTCCATCTCCATTAAAATCTCCTGAAAACATGTTAATAATTGGTTCGGAAGTTTCGATTTCATACGTATTTTTTTCTTCAAGTCCGATATCAGAAACGCCCCATTCAACTAATGTTGAGTTAAGGTAAGTATTATTTTTCCCATATTTAATAACTTCATCCAATTTATCATTCGTATATTGAAACTCAAACTTGCCAACCACTGTTCCTCCGGAATTTTGTTTTATAGTAATGTTGTTTAACAGTTTTGCGTTTAATATTTGCGAACCGTTTATGTAGGTAATAAGAGGAGTGCTACGGGAAATATAATTAAATTCTATGTCAAAATACCCATTATTCTGCCCCCAGCCTGTGTAATTTATTTTATCAGGATACACTTCACCAGTATAGATATCTTCACTATAGGAAAGTTTATACCAGTTACCATATTTATCCTCCACCTTATTTAATTTCCATTCGTACACATTTGATGTTCCCTCAGCTTCAATCCTGGAATCGGAAGTGTTTCCAAAATACAATATCAGACCATCTTTCGTCTCCGCTGTAAAATACGTAGGATTTGATGCACTACCGTAAAGAGTAATTTTAGTGAAAGATTCTATTTCTGTCCGATATTCACTTCCACTTAAATAAATCAACCTTTGTCCGTCCAGTGCGAACCGGTCATTACTATCAAAATCCACCCCGTCAATATATCCTTCATGATAATAATTTGCAGGAGTTCTTGTGATACTTGAAAAACCGGCAATCGCCCAACCCAAACCAAGCAATCCCTCTCCCCCCTGGCTGTTGTAGACAACCGATAAATTGGGCATCATTCCGTTTCTTCCCGGTGGTATACCGATAGGAATTACATAATTCGCGGCTCCAGTTTGACTTACTGAGGCTGAACCATTTATTGTCCCTACGGGTAAGTTTGTATTTACCGGCAATTGAGTTGCTTCCGTAGGTTCAGTGAATATATATTCAGAGTTTTGAGCAGTTTTGATAATCTTTGCTATAAGCTGATTGTCCGTTCCTGCATTATAAGAAAACCCGGCGCCCAGCGTGATGGAGTTTGTTGCTTCTATCAGGTGATTGCCGTTAATAGCCTGGGATAAAGCAGTATCGGCAGGCTGTGCGATAAGTGTGAAATGATAAAGAAATATCAATACGCATATTGCACCTGTATATCTTTGATGTCTGGTCATGGTTATCATTTTTCCAAAGTGAATGAAAGTGTTATTTTTCATTAATGATATTCCAGACACTGGTTTGGCCGGAAATATTCAATCGTAAAATATATAAACCAGCAGGATAAGCTGAAAAATCTATGGTAAAAAACAGATCATAAGCTGGTTTTTGTTCCAGTAATCTTCCAGCCTGGCTAAATATCTGGTATCCTGCAGTAATCCCGGTTTCTGTTCCCGAAATCTCTACATATAATTCTCCACGGGTGGGATTGGGATATACTTTTACCAGGAAATCTTGCAGTTGATCGGTATATTCTTCTTTATTATCCTGATCTGTATTGCTTTCATCCTGTACGCCAGCTTCAGATTCAGAAATATGAGCAGATTTTAATGAGATATATCTTCTTATCCTGTTTCCGTTGTTATCATAAGTATAATCAACGGTTTGGGCAGTGAGGACAGAGATAAACATTAGCAGGTATATACCCTGCATTAACAATATTACTTTTTTATTATTTGGTTTCATGTGTCTATTATAAGAATGAGTTGATAATTATGATCCTGAAGTAAAAGCGTAAAGAATCTTTATGGTTGTATTAAAGCTCGTAATTCGCTTATCTCATCTTTGATCTTTAATATTTCTGCTTCCTGGTCTGAAATATCCTGTCTTAATCCCTCGATCTCTGTTTGCTGTTCCTTCATTGCCTCCACCAGGTAGGGTATTAACCCGATATAATTAATGCTCATCATGCCTGCTTTGTCTGTTGTTACCAAATCAGGAAATACTGGCTGAAGTTCCTGTGCTATAAAGCCGCTTAGCCTGCGTTCATAAAGCATCTGGTTGTCAAAGATAACCGGCTCCACTGCCATGCCTGTGTCCGGCAGAGATTCCTGTATTTTATAGTCCCGCTCAGGCTCTTTTAACATATAGCTTACTCCTCTTAAACCGGTTACCTTTTCCAGGGCTCCCTGTGAGATGGATAATATATCTGTTTTATTCCGTTCGTCCGAAGAAAAATCCAGCCATCCTTTACATAAAATAGTCCCATCTACCTGTAAGGAATGGTCGGAGGTATCAAGCGTGGTTGTCATTATCCCTACCTTATCTTCAATATAAACCTTCCCCCGTAAATACCCTGCATATATACCGTTTACCTCGCATTCCGTTTTACCGGGAGTTGCAGCAAAAATAGCAGTTCCGTTATGTGTCCCTCTTAACTCACCGTAAATAGCCTGGTTATATCCGTCGGTGGCATTACCGGCAATGCCCATTACACCGAATGTTCTCCCGCTGGAATAAGGCACATCCTTACTCCCATTGCCATATAGACCGGCAACTTTTGAACCTGAACTGGCATAGGACACTCTTCCCACAATACCGAAAGTAAAGGTTCCTGCAGGTACCTGCTCCACCTCTAATCCCCGTTGAAGGTAACCGGTGTTTGAATTGTATATATATGCCTTGGCATAAGTGCTTCCATTATTTCCCACGCTTAGCTTGCTCACCGGGTTATCGCTCTGGATACCCACATTATTTGTGGAAGTAACTTTAATTTGTGAATGTACCGGGAAACAAATTACCGGTAACGCAAATAAGAATACGATCTTTTTCATGTTAAAATGTTTAGTTGGAATTAATAAAAAAGGAACTGAATAGTCAATCTTTAAAATCGAACTGCCATGGAATTGTTCGCAACAATCCAGGCATAAGTGAGAAGCATCCCTGCTATCCGTCACAATCATCATTCTGTGCACTCAAGGATTATTACCTGCAGTTTTTTAACTCCAGGCAGAAATAACATCCCTCTATATATTAATACCAAAAACAGCCTAAACATTACCCAAAAATTTAAACTATTTTTTAAATAAGTTATTAACACAGTAAAATTCTTCGAAAAAATGTGTCGTAATGAGTTAATATACAGGCACATAAAAATTCAGTAAAAGATAAGTTTTTTTGCTATGACAAGGGGATAAAAAACATGAAAAGAGGGAAAAATGACAATTTTTTGGAGTGTGTTAATTAATAATAGTTCGTAAAATTAAAAAAAAACGCGAAGGCGCAAAGACGCAATATGTTGATTATTAACAACATAGGAAATTAATGTCAGTATTGTTAAAATGTTCATTATCAACGCAATAAAAAAGTTAACGAACTATTGATAATGATAATGAACAAATATTATACATTTGAACCTGTTAAACAGGAGGAATAGATTCATGACTACCAAAGAAAGGTTCATTAAAATGATAGAATGGTTCAGCCTGCATATGCCGGTTGCAGAAACTGAATTACATTACGGGGATCCATACGAACTGATTGTTGCGGTTATACTGTCAGCCCAATGTACCGATAAAAGAGTGAATATGATAACGCCCGGATTTTTCAGACAGTTCCCGGATGCAAAATCTCTTGCCAACGCGAAAGAAAGTGAGATCCTGGAAATCATAAAATCCTGTTCCTATCCCAACAATAAATCTAAAAATCTGCTGGGAATGGCAAAAACATTAATGAATGAATTTAATGGTATCGTCCCTTTTGATGTTAACGAACTGCAAAAATTACCCGGTGTAGGGAGGAAAACAGCTAATGTTATTGCCGCTGTAGCCTTTAACAAACCTGCACTGGCTGTTGATACACATGTTTTCAGAGTGTCAGCGAGAATAGGCCTTACAAGAAATGCAAAAAATCCTCTTCAGGCTGAAAAACAGTTACTCAGGTATATACCCGAATCACTGATACCAAAAGCTCATCACTGGCTGATCCTGCACGGAAGATATATCTGTAAGGCACGAAAACCGGAATGCAATAAATGCGGACTTACAACGATATGTAAGTACTACAGAGAAATTACGAAAGATTAAGAGAGAGTTTACTCTGAAAAGTCTTATCCCCCTAAATCCCCCAAGGGGGACTTTTTGCAAGTTGCTTATTTTCAGCAACTCCCCCTTTAGGGGGTTGGGGGGATAACCATAAAAATTGAAAATAGAACTTATCAGAGTAGACTCAAAAATAGATTATTTTAACTAATTCATTACATTTGCGTTGAAAACATACTTGTTATGAAGAATCTTGTTTTTTACTGTTTCTTACCGTTGCTTATATTGCTGTCGTTCCCCTCCTCAGCCCCGGAAAGGATTGATTACAGGAAAGCCCGTTATAACAATGTTTGTAAAGATTTAAAAGGTGACGCTCTCCTGTATTATATTTTCATTGATACAAAAACTACTTCCACATGGACAGAATTTGATATTATTACTACCATTGATTCAATGAACACGGCTGTAAAATGGCTGGAAGACCAGGCAAAAAAAAATAATATCACGCTAAATATTAAAAGTGATTACTTCATCGGGAAAGAATTTACCACTATTAACCGGAATCTTCCGAATGGCACGGTGAACGCTTCTTTAAGTCAACCCGGACTGAAAAAAGGGACAGAAGAACTAAACAAATGGGCAGATTTTGTTGCACGAAAAGCCGGGGAATCTTTATCCGTTGTTAATAAGGATGGTATTCCTCAAAGACAAAATCCAAAAAATGCTGAACAACTAATCGCTCACCTCAGGGATGAATATGTGGTGGAAAGTGTCGCTCTTATTTTCCTGGTTAATAATTATTACCGTACTGATATTTCATTTGCATTGAATACATTCTCCAATGACTACGTGGAATATGCAATTGTAAGTTATAAATACCCGGCTGAGATCGCACATAATGTATTACATCTTTACGGGGCAGCAGATTTGTACCTCACTCCCCTAAGAAAATCAACCAGGAAAATTCAAATGGCTTCTGACTATTTTCCCAAAGAAATAATGCAGGATCCCTATGCAAAAAATATCTGGGAACTGGAAATCTCTGACTATACAAAATACCTGATCGGATGGGTGGATGAACCGGATGAACAATCCATTCCTCTTTTAACAGACAAACTTTCCAGGTTGTGAAATTCCCGGTGCTAATTTTCTTTTATGGGAAGTACAGAACAAAAGCTTTTTAAAAGTTTATATCACAAAGCAGGTAAGACAATACACCAGCATAAATTAATTGATCCTGGTGACAGAATTCTGGTCGGCCTCTCAGGCGGGAAAGATTCTCTTGTCCTGCTTGAGATTTTAAAAGAAAAACAAAGATCCCTTCCTTTTAATTTTTCAATTCTTGCAGTTCATATACAGGTTATTGACAGCGGGTATGAAGCAGATCATGATTTTCTTAATAATTTCTGTAAGGACTTAGATATCCCCCTTGAAACAGCAGAAATAACAGCAGGAATAGATGGCTCTTCCCGAAAAGGACCTTGTTTCCTATGTTCATGGCACAGGCGGAAGAAAATATTTGAGCTCACACGAACATTCAATTGCAACAAGCTTTGCTTTGGACACCACAGGGATGATGCTCTTGAAACATTCTTAATTAATATGCTTTACCATGGTTCAATAAGCTCATTACCCTACAAATTGAAAATGTTTGACGGAAGAGTCCACCTTATAAGACCCATGCTTGATATCTGGGAAGAACAGATCAGTGAGTATGCAGCATTAAAAAACTTTCCCATACCGGTTAAAAAATGCAAGTATGAAGATGAATCAAAAAGAAAATACGTTAGAGAGATATTATTTGAGTTTGAGAAAGCCTATAAAAAATCGAAAATAAACATGTTTCGGGCAATGAGTAATATTTATGATGAATATCTTCCGGGGAAATAATCAGATAACCTATATCAACATAGTATTAAATTTCCCCATCTCCTGTCTGTCAGCTGCTGCGAGATGGTCTTTGAATCTTTTTATGACATATTGAGTTCTGATACCTGCCAGGCGTTTTACAGATTCTTCCGGAATTCCAAGTAATAAAGCATTCATTAAAAAAGTATTCCGGGCAAATCCAACTGTGATCATATTTTTTATCATGTATAAATCTTCGCTCTTATCAATCTCCCCGCTTCCCGGTGTTATGTGTATTCTCCTTGTAAGCCCGGCTTTACCAGCTATAATCCGCAGATATTTGTTAATTGTCATAACTGAATAAACAGGGAAAACAGTATTACCTTTAAAATAAACATATTGATATTTTTTTAAAATGGAACCTGAAATCTGGTTAAGAGGGATATGTCGCGCAGGTTTATATGAATGCAAGATGATATAATCATCCTGTATATCTGATTTTGAGAGTTTACAAAGCTCAGCATATGTAAGTCCTGTAAAGCAAAGAAATATGAATATATCTCTCACCCTCTCCTCCTTTTTCAGTAAATCCTGTTGTTCATATAATTTCATTATTTCATCCTTTACAAGATATTTGCTGACATTGTCCTTTGTGTTTTCAGGATTTATTTTAGGAACAATATAATTATTTCCCGGATTGAAATAATATTTCTTTTTCTCTGCCCATTTCAGAAACCATTTGATTATACCCAGATACCTGGAGACAGTGATATCACTGTACTTTTTCGAGTATTTCAGGAATGAACTGATTTCATCAAACGAAATATCATTAAACGAAGGTAATTGAAGTATATGTCCTTGTTTTTCATCATATTCCCTCAGCAATCTGTATAAGCTTTTTACTTTTAAATAAGTGCTTTTCTGCCACCTGGAATTATTATCTTCCATAAATTTTATAAACGCATCAAAAAATCCAATGCAGGATAGAGGCTTTATTTTTTTTATCTGATCTCTTAGTTCTCCTGGTTCAGGGACACTATGACTATCACTGAGGGAACCGAAAGCCTTTTTACATATTTCTTCCATGGTATCAATGTAAGAGTTAATGGCCATGGATCCTTCATACGATCCGTTGATCCGCATTGTGTCTTTATTCCAGTTTACAGGGGATATCCTGATACCTGTATGCATTTTCATCCTTTTCCCGTTGTATGCACAGGATAATACTACCGGAAATTTGTGATCGCTGTTGGCATTAAGTACCTTATTTCTGCTTTCGATATAGAAATTAATTTTCATAAAATTATTATTCTCATACATATTTTCATACAAATATAATAATTTAATTTAATTGTTTTATTTATTTACTGTATTTTATATTAATAAATATTTTATTTTATAGATATTTTTACTCTTATATAATTTTAATTATTATGAAAATTGAAATATTATGTTCAACTTTGTTTTATTCTTAATTTTAGATGCTGTGTAAAAATCAATATTTATTTAACGGGGCTGTCTCATAAGTCAAAATATGTTTAACCCTGTCTGCCGACAGGCACGGCACAAAGCACACAGCGCCTCCGCAGAGTAGCTTTGGCGCTCGCGGAAAGGACAACACAAAGTACGCAAAGTATTGTATATCATGAATATATACTTTGTGTCCTTCGTGCATACTTTGAGTCCTTAGTGGTAAAAAATATGAGATAACTTACAATGCTTCAGCATTTTCAATTTAAAGGCCTTGTTTTGAAGGATAAGAAAATAAAATCCTGAAGTTCCCAATTATAATGTATGTGTTTTATTTATATTTTCACAATAATTAATTTATCATGAACAGAAAACTAATCCTCACAGCAGATGGATCCCACACCATCATGGATGAATATTATAATGAACATTTTCATTCTGTTCATGGTGCAGTAAATGAATCCCGGCATGTTTTTATTGAGCAGGGATTGAAAAAATTAATGAATCCATCCTTTAATATTTTTGAAGTAGGTTTCGGAACCGGGCTTAATGCATTACTAACATTGATTCACAGTAATGATGCAGGTATTGAAGTACATTATTCAGCTATTGATCTTTACCCGCTTGATGAAGAGCTTATAAAACAGCTTAATTATCCTGTGCTGATCCCAAATGCAGATAAAGATATTTTTGAAAAGATACATGCTGTAAAATGGGACATAAAACAACAGATCACACCCTCCTTTACTTTACGAAAAATCAGGCAGGATATTCTAAGTTATAGTTTTGATGAATATTATGATTTGGTTTACTTTGATGCTTTCAGTCCCCGCATACAACCGCAGTTATGGACAGAAGTGATTTTTAAGAAAATCCTGTCATCCATGAACGAAAATGGTATTCTGGTCACCTATTCAGCCAGCGGGAATGTAAAAAGGTCAATGCTGGCTGCAGGATTCCATGTCGAAAGGATAAAAGGGCCACTATTTAAAAGGCACATGTTACGGGCAATAAAAATACCCTCAAAAGATATACATTCTGTATAATTATATTAACTTCGCCGAATTAATTAAAATCATTCTACACATTAAAAACTTTTTTTATGAAAATTAAACCTATTATACTTGTTGTTTCTGGCGTAATCCTCCTGGTAGCAGGATATCTTCTCGGCTCCTATGTTCCTGTTAACCAGGTCTCTTCTGTTAAACTTATATCAGACGCGGATTCGTTTGCCTATGCATATGGACTTGATATGGGAAATTTTGTATCAGAAAATGTTAAACAATTCAAACTGGAAGATTCATTCACTCCTGAATTGTTTTTTAAAGGAGCATCAGCCGGGTATAATGATACCAAGTCTCCTATCGAGGATTTTGAAGCAGGCGGAATTATTCAGTCGTATATAATGGGCAAAAATCAGGCAAGAGAAGATGAAATGGAACAACAGGGTGGCGAGAATCTTGAAAAAGCAAATGCATTTCTTGAATTAAATAAAACCAATGAGGGTATTATTACAACAGGATCAGGGCTGCAATATAAAGTTATTGAAGAAGGTACAGGTACAATACCAGGTCCTGAGGATAAAGTTGTGGTACACTATAAAGGGACATTGACCGACGGAACCCAGTTTGATAGCAGTATTGACAGAGGAGAACCTGCTACTTTCAATGTTAACCAGGTTATTAAAGGATGGACTGAAGTTTTACAGTTAATGAAAACCGGTGCCAAATACCAGGTTTTTATACCGCCATCACTTGGTTATGGTCCAAGGGGCGCAGGTGAAACTATCCCCCCTAACTCCGTGTTGATTTTTGATATGGAACTTATTGAAGTTGTAAAAGAATAATTTTTTGTTAAACTAGCTGATTTTTCAGATTTTTTTCCATAAAAAAAAGGTTAGAGGGAAGTCTCTAACCTTTTTCATTCAAGGATAATTACACTAAAAGGATATTGAAAGGATATTAAACATGAGCTACGAAATAACCGGTACCCTGATTGAGAAATATCCGGCTGTTGATGTCAGCGGGAAATTCCGTAAAAGAGAATTTGTAATCTCAAAAAATGAAATCTCAAATGGTTTTGATTTTACAGATTACATAAAATTCCAGCTGACCCAGGATCGTTGCAATTTAATTGAACAATATTCGACAGGGGATTTGATCAAAGTAAGTTTTAATCTCAGGGGAAGAAAATGGGAAAAAGATGGATCCATTTCCTATTTCACCAACCTTGAAGCATGGAAGATTGAAAAAATTACTGCAATCAATACAGATACTCCCATGTCAAAGACCGACTTGCAAAACAATCCCGTTCCACTACCGGATGAAAATGATTTCACAAGTCCTGTCAATTACCAGGATGATTTACCTTTTTAAGAAAATCCCAAAATTCTTAAAAAGCTTATTGTCATTTCCGGTAACAAGGTTTTAAATTCCCCGGGGTAATCCCTGTCGGGGGTAAAAGCGTCAACCAACCAACTTATTAAAGAACGTTAAAAACCAAAAAATTCAGAAAAACGGAAACTATCAATCCTTTAACAGATCCGGCAACCTTTTTAATTATATCTATATCTTCTTTTTCTTTTATATCTATATCTTCTTTTTCTTTATATTTTAATGTAAAATAAAATGTTGAGCCATTCAGTACATTTTTTTCAACCCAGATTTCACCATCCAGGAGATTAATAATTCCTTTTGACAGTGCCAATCCCAGTCCTAATCCCTCAACATGGCCATAATCCTCATCCTGTTTTTCAAATTTTCTAAAAACAGCCTGTACCTTATCTACGGAGATTCCTTTTCCGCTGTCTTTTACATAAAACTGTAAATTATTTTCGTCTTTCAGGAAGCATCCGAATTCAATTATTCCTTTTGAAGTAAATTTAAACGCATTATTAATAAGGGAGAACAGTACCTGTGTCAGTCTGTACTGGTCTGTGTATATTATCATATCATTGACCTTTTTATCAACATTCAGTAAAAGTGCCAGGTGATCTTTATTCGTTTTGTGTCTCTCAATATTACAATAATAATATACCTGTTGCAGCATTTTACCTACATTACAATCTTCTCTATGTATGCGTAACTCATTGATCTCAAGAAGGGAAGCATCTATCATAGTATCTACTAATCTTAGAAGACTGGCACTGCTTTGATTTATATGTTCCATGTATTCTTCCCTTTTATCATGGGTAATATTCTTATCAATAAGCAGGTTGGAGAATCCGAGTATAGCATTCATAGGTGTTCTCATTTCATGGGAAACATTACCCAGAAGCTTACATTTCAGTTTTTCGGACTTCTCCATACTCTCTGTCAGTTTCCTTTCCAGATCACATACTTTGTTCTCCAGCTCACAGACGTATTTAAGAAGCTCTTTGTATGTAGGTTTTACTTTCATACCAGAGCGGAATTAAAGTTTGTTACTACTATTTCAGTTTTTTAAGGATATCTTTGGCTTTATCACTATAATATCCTTTGTTCCTGACTATTTTCCCAAATTGTTTTATTGCCTCCTCTTTCCTGCCAGTCATTAAATAACAGAAACCCATGTACCATTCTGCCTGTTCAATAAACAGGTTATCATCATGTTTAATGATTTTATTAAAATTAAGCTCTGCATGACTGTATTCTTTTATCTCAAAATAGGAAATACCTGCATACAGATTTGCAGAGATCATTTCAGGATCACTTTTAATTACTTTTTCAAATAAAATCACCGCTTCCCGATATTGTTTACTGTCATACTTCGATAAGGCTTCCCTTAGTATAAGATCCACATTCATATCAGCGGAACGGGTAACCATGGTCATGGCATAAGGATTATAAAATTTTCTGATAATGTTATCAGGATTTTTCAGCAGACTGAGAAAACCGATTCCCAGGAGAACAGCAATCGTTGCTGCTGCAGCAGAATACCGCAGTATATGTTTACCTGTTTTTGTCCTGTTAGCTTCAATTTCCTGTAACATGGGCTCATGCAGTGCATTCAGTTGTGACCTGAGTTCCAGCACCTCAGAATCAGCAAGAGCCTGATCAACCTCTTTGTAGAGATTCATCTCCCGCCTGAGAACGGGATTGGTAAGAAGAGCGGCCTCAAATTCTTTCCCCTGAACTGTATCCAGTTCCCCGGAAAGATACATAGAGATTAAATGCCTGTTCTTTTTCATAATATAAAGTAACTAAAGATTAATATTCTAGAATAGTAATTATAATACATTATTTTTTATAACACACTGATAATCAGTAATTGTAACGTATATTATTAATCAACACTTTGCGCCCTTGCGCCTTTGCGTTCTATTTTAAATTGACGAACTGTTAATATAAATGACAACGCTTTATATGATAGTATGTCATAAGTTACAAAATACTTTCTGTGAATGTGAATATAGTACTTCATATTTTCAATAATTTAAACCAATTGAAATAATACTAAATTCATCTATCACCGATCACCTGCCTGCCGGGTACCAGGTTTTAGCATTAATTATTTATAACCTTCCCTGAACCTGCGACAAGCTTTAAAATCTTTCATGTGACTAAGCCTGTAAATACAAGCTTTGTCGATCTGATATATTATGTTTTTATATTATCTGATCCGGGACATACTGATTGATAAATCAGGCAGTCACATTAAATTTTGTTAATACAAGGATCTGCAATACCTGCAAATCTTTGAAAACAATAAAAAGAAGTTCTGATTATTACGGTTGTTCTTCATCATCAACCCATCCACCTGGAGGAGGAGGAGGAGGAGGAAGAATAGGGTCACCACCACCTCTTACAAGGTTCATTTTATTGCCACAAAGTGCAAACTGTACAAAATTGTCCATCGAATTCTGAGAATTCTTGATTTCAAAAAGATTTACATTTTTCATTTTTCTGAATTTTTGGGATTAATACTTTTATATATATTAATACCAAAAATGACCTAAAGGTTACCCAAAAAAATGAACTATTTTTAAAAAAAATTACATTTGCCTGAATATGTGAATGTTACAAAGGTCATTTTTTTGCCATTTTTCACAAAAAATGTTGAAATTTGACAAAATTTTTTAAGGTGCAAAAATGAAAATCAACATATTTTTACTAGTTTTTTGCAGTCAGATTATTCTTTGTTACGGAAATAATAACCTCCCTGACCAATCTGATCCGACAACTGACTCCATCGTTAAAGTTTTTAACGCAACGGCAAAAGAAGCATTTTTGCGGGGTGATTTTGATGAATCAAGAGAATATCTTGAAAATGTCCTTGATCTGAAACTAAAATATTATCCCCATTTGAAAATAAATCTTGCAAATACATATAACAACCTGGCACGGGCCTATGTTAACACCTGGGATTACGAAACAGCTATTAAATTATCATTAAAAGCAATTGAACTTTATACAGCAGAGGATTCCACTAACAAAAATATTGGAAGTGCCCTGTTCTATTTATCTCAATTATATATCAATCTGGCAGATTATGAAAAATCATTAAATTACTTTTCTAATTATGTGAATTTTAATGAAAGATATGGATATAAACTTGATGATTATATTGTTAACTATACGAAGGGTATTATTTTTCATCATCTAAAAGATTATGTAAATGCTATAAAATATTTTAAAATAAGCGACACTTATTCTATTAGTAAATACGGGATATTCAATTATTTAGCCTTATGTTTAATCCAAACCAGTGAGATTGATGAAGCGGAACATTACTACCAGGTGATATTTCAGTTGCCTGATCTTGCAGAAAATGAGATGTACATGGTATATCTTAATTACGGTATCTTCCTCTATGAACAAAGACATGATCTGAAGAATGCGCTGCATTACTTTGACCTGGCATTAGAATCGGCCAATAAATATCATTCAGATGATATTTTCCTGTTATCAATGATCTATCAGAATTATGGTGAAGTTTACTTCAGTGAAAATGAAGTTACAAAAGCTCTTTCTTATTTTCAGAAAGCTTTGATTGCAGAAAGTAAAGATTTTAATTCGCAGGATTTCTTAAACAATCCCTCACTTGACAATATACATAATCTTTCACGCGGATATAAAATTTTAAAACTTAAAGCCCGTGCTTTGCAATCTTATTATCAGAATTACAATGACATACGCTTCCTGAAGTCAAGTCTTGAAGTATCCGGACTTTGTTTTGAAATTATTGATAAAATACGTTATCGGATTTCATCAGAAGGAAGCTTATTCAGTATTTCAGAGAATGAAAAAGATGTTTATACTGAAGCTGTTTCCGCTGCCTATCATTTATATGAACTTACAGGGGATAATTATTACATAAACAAGGCATTCCAGGTCAATGAGATGAGTAAGTCATTTGTATTAATATCACATCTGAGAACCCAGGATGCTATGTTTTATGGTAATATCCCTGCAGAACTGCTGGATAAAGAAAAAGAACTGAACAGGAAACTTTCCCTGTACGAAGAACATATCTTACTCGAAAAACAGAAAAAAACACAGGATATACAACGGATAAAAACATGGGAAGAGCTTCTGATTAAATATAACCTTGAATATGATATCCTGTTAAAAACATTTGAAACGGAGTATCCTGAATATTATAACCTGAAATACAGCTCCGAATATATAATCCCGGAAGAGATTTATACGAAGCTCAGGCAGAATGATGCAGTGATTGAATATGCTTTGAATGATAATTTTCTTTACTCATTCGTAATAACAGGGGGAAAAACCGGTTTTTATCGTCATGAAGTAATAAGCACCCTGGAAAATGAATGCAATGAGTATTACCGGTTAATAACTACCCAGAATTTCTCAAATGCTGTTGACACGACCTTTCACCAAATCCTTAAAAAGGGTAAACGTTTATATGATATCCTTTTAAAACCTTTTGAAGAGGACCTTAGTGGAAAAAACCTGATCATTATAGCCGACGGGGAGATATCATATCTTCCTTTTGATGCATTGATTACAGAAGAAGCAGATATTCAGCGTACTGATTACCGGAGGTTACCTTATCTCCTGTATAAAAATTCAGTAGGATATTCCTACTCGGCCACCCTGCATTTTAAACACAATATAAGCAATAAAGCCAGGAAGAGATCTGTACTTGCATTTGGCCCTACTTATGAAAATATAATGGTAAACCTGCGGCAGGAATCCTTGATGAGAAAGGAAGAAAGACGAAATCTTGTTCCTTTGCCTGGTGTAAAGGAGGAGATCAATAATATTACAAAATACATGGATGCAGATATATACGCAGATTACCAGGCTACAGAAAGTGCTTTTAAAAAGCATGCTTCTGAATTTGATATCTTACACCTGGCAATGCATACAATCCTGAATGACAATGACCCTTTGTACTCCAGGATGGCATTCACACAGTTTGTTGATGATGAGGAAGATGGATTTCTTCATGCATTTGAGGTATACAACATGCAATTAAACGCAAAACTGGCAGTATTGAGTTCCTGCAGCAGTGGTTTCGGAAAATTGCAGGAAGGAGAAGGAATGCAGAGCCTTGCCCGGGGATTTTCCTATGCCGGCTGCCCGAGTATTCTCATGTCGTTATGGGAAGTAGCTGATATTGCGACAGTTGAAATGATGGATAATTTTTACTTATATCTTGTAAAAGGGTATTCCAAACCGGAAGCATTACGCTTATCCAAGTTAGATTATATAAAAAAATCAGATGGTTTGAAATCCAATCCCTTTTTCTGGTCAGGTTTTATCATACTGGGCGACTCGTCCCCTCTGTTTAGCAGTTTCAGATTAAATAATCTGTTATTATTTATCATACCGGTAATTGTTTTATTCCTGATTATTTATGGCAGAAAATTGTATATAAAAAGAAGGAATTACTTTTTTTCCTGGTATTCAGGATAGCTATTCAAATTCTTCCTGGTAATCAGGATCTTCCTTAATGAGATTTATCAAATGTTCTTTGCAGAAATGTTTTCTTTTCTTAATATATTTCCTGCTGGTTAATCCAAGGGATGCTGCAATTTCATCCTGCGAAAACCCGTCAATTGTCATCTTCAGTATATCCCTGCAATCAGGAGGGAGTTTAAGAAATGCTTTCTGGAAAATTGCATACCTCAAGTCTTCATCAGGGAAAGGTCCCGGTTCAGTGAAATAAATATATTTTTCTGTATCCACCAGCGGTACAAATCCATCAGTCTTTAAGAATCGCAGGTGCTTAAGCCAGATGATCCTGGATATTGAATATATGTATGTCTGAATATTACAATCCAGTTTAAAATTGGGGTTTTCTCTCACATCCTTAAACATGGTAATTATCGTTTCCTGGAAAACATCTTTGGCATCCTCTATCGAACCATTGTTTATTAGTATAAACTTTAAAATAATGGGATAGAATCGCTTATAAATATATTTCAGGACCGTATTATCACGTTTCTTAATGCCTTGAATAATTTGCTCCTGTGTAATACGTCTCACTTTATATCAGAGTATTTACAAGATAGTTAACATTATAAAAAATGGATTCGGTCTAATGCGCATAAAACCATATCATTCTTTCAACAGCTCTCTGACAGACTTTACAAAATTCGCAATGCGCATTGTTTTTCATGATACATTCAACCTGGGGTCGGAAAATCCCTTTTGCTGAATATCCTCCACCCTCGAACACACCAACGTCATTCAGATATCTTTCATCTAAGGGAGTAGGGACCGGCACCCCCCGTGGAACCATATCTTTCCATTTGATGTCGAAGTTTACAAGGGTTGTAAGATTTGGTTCCCATGGTTCAGTTTTAATGTCATAAAATCCTTCGTATGCTACATCTGAAGTGTAGTATTCATCACCAAGTCCGGCAAAAGCATGTCCGAACTCATGTACAAGGACACCCGGAGATGCATCATGATCACTGCTGCAAATGCTGTAAAAATTAAAGATCCCTCCTCCTCCGTATGCATGCGAATTTACCAGGATCACCACCTGGTCATAGGGTACACATGCAGCAATGTCGTATATACCCCATATATCCGTACTTGTCAGGTACCTGTCAATCCCGAAGGTATAGAAATTACTGTTCACCACCGTGTTCTTCCATATCCCTTCACCCGGGACATCAGCGCCGGATTCCCTGCTTACGGAAAACACCAGGTTTATGTTGAATTTATTGCGGTGTGACAGAAAAGGTTCTGTTAAAAACATATGATCAGTTAATCGCTTTGCATCTTTTTTAAATTTCTTGATCTCAGTTCTCGTGTAACCTTCAGCAATTATTACTATATCAACAGAAGTTTCAGGTGGCCCGTTCTGCAGAAGAGTGACGGTTTTATAATTAACAGGATTATAAATTTCAATCTGACTGTCAGCCGGATCTATATGCATAACCATGATATTATCCAACGACTGGTCTTTACGTCGCCTGAATATTTCCAGTTTTATTTCCCTGATCGGGAAGGGGAATCTTAATGAGTTTGAAAAAGCTTTTCGCAAAACCTCAGCTTCTGATGTGGTTTGCCATTCCCTGAACAAGGTTGAAAATCCCCTGGAATATAACAGTTGATCTGAGGCCTCATCTCTGACATTGAAAAAATAGTCTCCGTATTGCATCGTATCAATAAGATTTCTTCTGGATCCTCCCCAAAAAGGCTCTCTGATTATTTTAGAAACATACAAACTGGTGTTTTCTGCATCTCCGGCCAGGATAAAATCGACCCTCATAGTTCCGGATAAAAGCCAGTCAGTGTAATCATCACTGGCGTAAAGCATCAGATTCACAAGTAAAAAAATCAATATGGCAGTTGATTGTTTCATGATCTGTTAATATGATTAAGGCAGAATTATCAGATAAAGAGAGAGATATCTATATATTTGAAAAAGCTGAAATTCATAAAATTTTATAGTGTTTTACAAGTGAAGCTGCAAATATACTTTAAAGCACATATTGTATTAAAAACCAAAAATATATAAAAGAAGTTCCAAAGTATTATATTTTATAACAATTTCCACGAAAATCTCAAAAATCTGAAAATAAAAACACCTGAAGTATAATAACTTCTCAAATTATTATCTTTATCTTTATTCATTCTTTAAGTACAATATTTCTATTCAGGCAAATTATGGAAGAGAGTCCCCAGATCGACAATTTGGACAGGAAGATTCTGGCATTGATACTGGCAAATGCCAGGATCCCTTACCTTGAAGTGGCGCGTGAATGTAATGTTTCCGGAGCAGCCATACACCAGAGAATTCAGCGTCTGACCAGGCTGGGAATAATTACCGGATCGGAATTTGTTATTAACCCGAAAAAAGTGGGTTATCACACCTGTGCATATATAGGAATTTACCTGGAAAGCGCTCATTTATACCCCGAAGTAGTAAAAAAGTTAAAGGAGATCCCGGAAATAACACAATGCCATTACACAACAGGAGTATATTCTATTTTTATAAAAGTGTATACCAAGAACAATGAAGATCTGAAACATGTTCTTGTGGAAAAACTTCAGAAAATTCAGGGAATAGCACGAACAGAGACTTTTATTTCCCTCGAAGAGGCCTTCAACCGCCAGTTGCCTGTTGTCAAAACCGAAGAAAAAATCTAATCTTTCATTCTCTGTCGCATTGTTTCATAAAGCAGAATGGCTGTTGCTGCAGAAACATTCAGTGAAGTAATCTTTCCCGGCATGGGTATTTTCATTAACTCGTGAGATTTTTCAAGCAAGGAAAGGGATATTCCTGTATCTTCAGCCCCTGTAATTATTGCAAGAGGGCCTGTAAGACTGACTTTATCAGCTGGCTTTTCTGCTTTCTCAGTGCCTGCAATTATTCTTAAACCTGAAGCAGCAAGATAATCAACTGCAGAACCGAGTGAAGCGACCCTTGAAACGGGAATCCTAAGTAATGCACCAGCAGAAGCTTTTATTGCATCTGCATTAATCCTCGCTCCTCCTTTCTCAGAAATTATTATACCATCCACTCCCATACATTCAGCACTTCTGGCAATAGCCCCAAAGTTCCCTACGTCTGTAATATGATCCAAAACCAGTATCAGCGGATCTTTTCCTTTATCAAAGCAATTTATAATAATTTCTTCCAAAGGATAATATGATACCGGAGATAAATATGCAACAACCCCCTGATGATTTTTTAGTGTGATCCTGTTTAGTTTTTCAACAGGAACAAACTGAAAAGAAACTGAGTGTTGGCGGATTAACGGAAATAATTCATTATTAATTTGATTATCTGGTTTTCTGGAAAGAAGAATCCGATCTATCTCTTTTCCTGAAAGAATTGCTTCTGTTACTGCCCTGACACCGAAAATAAAATCCTGATCCTTAGCCAATGTAATTGTTTTAATTAATACTTGAATAAATTTTACCTTTTTTCCAGGACTGAACTGCAGTTCTCCAGTAGGGATTTGAATTTACATCCCTTATATACTGATAGTCGTTTGAGGTAAAAAGATTTTCCTTCCTCTCAAAAACAAATTCAATCGGATTGGTGCCTTTCCCTGTGAAATATGTCCATTTCTCAGTATTTGCCGTAAGCTCAAGCATGTATGGAGCACCGAAAATTATATAGATCATTCCTCTGTCAGTTTTCCAGCCTTCTTTATATGAGGTGAAATATAAGTTTGCAAAAAGCACCCTGTTATAAAAAACCCTTATCAGTTCACGTGCTCCTTCCATATTTCCGGCTATTCCTATCCAGAAATTATCTACCGCAAGTTTCCTGTTCATTTGCATTCTCAAATCCCTGAACTCCGAAGATGAGCTAAGATATATTAAGGGACCCAGCAAATCATCCTGAGTTCTTATCCTGGGAAAATGTTCGCCGAAGTTCATGAGGGTAAGCCCGTCTTTTTGCATCGGATCGACTTTAAAAATATATATGCCCTGAAATGTCAGTTCAAAAAGCATAGAGTCATTATATGCATACGACCACGATGTATCCGGAATGGTATTTACAGGCGCTTCAGGTAAGTCTGAAAACATAGGCCTGGGCATGCTACGTTCCGGATTAAAGAAATCAATATAAATTGAATCATATCCCAGTTGATTAAACAATATCCTGAAGTGTTCCCCGGGAGCAAAAGTGCGGGTAAAAAGAGGATAACCGGTTTTGGGTGACACAATTTTATAGTTTTGGGAAGTATATCTGGTAGTTTTATCAAGAATGAGAGAAGCCTGGTTACGTGTTCTCCTTATGTCATCATTAACATTTACAATAAGGGAATATTTGCTCCCCAGGAAAGCTTTGAGCGGTAAAGCAGTAAAATAACTTGCCCTCACATCCTCCCGGTTAAGAGTTTTTATAATGGTTGCAGAATCTTTTATAATCCCTTCATCAGAAATATTTATAATATGACGAAGCTCAAATTTTATCCGCAGCCTGGCTCGCGGAACATTATCTTCATTAGCCATGCTGAATAAGAGCTCTGAAGGATTTATTCTTATGTAAAGAACTGAAGCACTATCGTTTATATGATGAATGTTGTAATCAGGATGTAATGTGGTCTTCCCTGGATTATAAATATCAGCAAGATTAGGTTCCCTCGGTGATCTTGACGGAGGTTGCTGACAACCTGAAATTAAAATTATAATTGCAATAAAACCTGATATGTAATTAAAAAGTTTCATTTATTGTTGAAATTACATCATATTAGTTAATTCTTCCAACCGGTTATGTAGTTTTTCCCAGTCAAGAAGCAGGTGGTCATGTCGTGCCTTAATGTTGCTATATTCCATAAATAAATCATATCCTTGTATGTTTTCAGGACTTGCCAGTAATTTTTCCATTTCAACTATCCTTTTTTCCATCCTTGATATATCTTCTTCAGTCTTCTCAAGCTCATTCCGTATTTTCCTGAGTTTTTTATCATGTTCTTTCCGCAGGGAATAATTCTTTTTATTATCAGACTCATGACTTACCATTTTGTCTTTCAGAATATTACCTGGAGTTTTTCTTTCAATCTCTTTCAGATTATCTAACTTTCTTTTTTCCAGAAATTCAAATATTCCCCCTATATGTTCTTTTACTTTATGATCCCTGAATTCATAAACTTTATCCACCAATCCGTCAAGAAATTCCCTGTCATGAGATACCACAATAAGTGTACCGTTATATTGCAGAAGTGCATTTTTTAATATGTCTTTTGAACGCATGTCAAGATGATTGGTCGGTTCATCAAGAACAAGAAGATTATTCGGTTGAAGAAGAAGTTTTGCAAGGGATAAACGTGATCTTTCTCCTCCTGAAAGGACTTTTACTTTCTTTTCTGCTTCTTCCCCACTAAATAGAAATGCCCCCAATATATCCCTGATCTTCATCCTTATTTCACCAACAGCAGCATGGTCTATTGTTTCGAGTGCAGTAAGGTTTTCATTCAGCAATTCATCCTGGTTTTGAGCAAAATAGGCAATTGACACATTATGCCCAGTTTTTAGTTTTCCTTCAAAATCAAGTTCCCCGATAATGATCCTGGAAAGAGTTGTTTTCCCTTCTCCGTTTCTGCCCACAAAGGCTACTTTTTCACCTCTTTCAATAATAATATTTATATTCCTGAGAACATTTTGCTGCCCGTATGACTTAGATAATCCTTCAGCCTCAACAACTATTGTTCCTGAGCGCGGGGATGGGGGAAACCTGATATTAAGAATGCCGGCATCTTCTTCCTCCACTTCTATTCTTTTGACTTTGCTGAGCATTTTAATTCTCGACTGAACCTGGATAGCCTTGGTAGCTTTATACCTGAATCTTTGTATAAACTTTTCATTGTCTTTTATCATCTTTTGCTGATTCTGGAATGCTGCCATCTGCTGGATCATTCTTTCTTCCTTTAAATCAACATATTGTGAATAGGGTACACGGAAATCATAAGCCTTCCCCGTGCGCAATTCAATAGTTCGTTTCGTTACATTGTCCAGCAATACACGATCGTGAGAAATAAGAATTACACCTCCATGGTAATCGGAAAGGAATGATTCGAGCCACTCTATTGCATCAATGTCCAGGTGATTGGTAGGTTCGTCAAGCAATAAAAAGTCGGGTTTTTTAAGAAGTAATTTCGCCAGTTCAATTCTCATCCGCCATCCTCCGCTAAGCTCAGCTACCGGCCTGTAAAGATCAGTGTTTTTAAATCCCAGCCCTGTAAGGGTTTTTTCAATATCAGCCTGTATAGTGTTTCCCCCATACAGAGAAAGATCATCATTCAACCGGTGCAATCTTTCAATGAGTTTCAGATATGATGCAGAATTATAATCTGAGCGTAGAGTAAGTTGATTGTTAATTTTATTTATTTCATGTTCCAGGTCAAGAATATTGCCGAAAGCTGATAATGTTTCCTCAAACACTGATTTCCCGTCCCTGTGTATCATTTGTTGCGGAAGATATCCAACAGTCTGGTCATTGCTTTTTACAACCCTTCCACCGGAAGGATCCTGTAATCCCGCAATTATCTTTAAAAGAGTTGTTTTCCCCGCTCCATTTCTGCCTACCAGTCCTGCACGTTCCCTGTCGTTGATCATTAACGTAACTGAATCGAATAACACATGGCCACCGAACCTGACTGATAAATTTTCAACTGAGATCATTCAAATTTTTCTTATTAATGAACACATGCAAAAATAATTATGTTTTATACATAACTTTGTATGAAATTTATAAAATCATAAATAATATGGATTTATTTTTTGCTGGTTTGTTATTAGGAATTTTATGTACAGGATTATGCCTTTTCATTTTTCTTCCCGGAATTATGTTAAAGGAAGGAAAAAGTTCATATAATTTTGAACAATCTCAATTACGGTTTGAGGAAGCTGTTATTAACGGAGGATGGAAAATTCCTGCAAAACATGATCTCAGGGAAACTTTAAAGAAATTTGGAAAATCTGATGTGTTAGAAGTAATGGTTTTCGAAATTTGTCATCCCGATCTTGCAGAGAAAATACTTCTGACGGATGATGAGCGGGTGGTTTCTAATCTTATGCCCTGCAGAGTCGCAATTTATGAAAAAAGTGACAGGAAGGTTTATTTTTCGAGGATGAATTCAGGATTGATTTCCAAAGCAATGGGGAAAGTGACCCGCAGGCAAATGAAAATAGCTTTTAGTGAAACAGAAAAATTTCTTCAGGTTCTGATATCTAATTAAAGTCATTGAAGGTGAACAGGCGGAAGAAACCATTTTACGAAAAAGTCCTGATTGAAAGCATAGGTGCAGAAGGTAATGCTATTGCCAGAATTGAGAACATGGTGCTCTTTGTTCCCATGTTAGTTCCCGGGGATATTGCTGATATACAGGTTACCCGGAAACGGAAAAAATACATGGAAGGCAGGGCAGTCTTTATCCATAAATACTCTGAAAGACGTGTTGACCCTGTTTGTGAACATTTTAGTGTCTGCGGAGGCTGTAAATGGCAGCATCTCTCCTACCCTGATCAGTTATTATATAAGGAAAACCAGGTTATCGAAACGCTGAAAAGAATCGGCAAGATCAGTCATAATACTTCCGAACCTATCATAGGTTCAGAAAAAACTGAATTTTACCGGAATAAACTGGAATATACTTTTTCTTCAAATAAATGGTTTACCCGGGAGGAAATTGATACAAAAAATGAATTTAAAAATTCAAATGCAGCAGGCTTTCATATTCCGGGAAAATTTGACAGGGTTTTGGATATAAATAAATGCTGGCTACAGGAAGAACCCGGCAATTCAATACGTAATTTTATTAAAAGGTTTGCAGAAAAAAATAATTTTATCTTCTATGATACAAAAAACCACCGCGGGTTCCTCAGAAACCTTATCATCAGAAACTCCTCTTCAAATGAACTTATGGTCATCATTATCTTCGCGGAAAACAAACCAGATGAGATCGAATCATTACTCATTTCAGTAAAGCAGAATTTTCCTGAAATTACATCCCTCATGTATTCCATAAATCAGAAAAAAAATGACACACTTTACGATCAGGAAATAATTACTTTTTCAGGTAAAGATCATATTATTGAGAAACTGGAAGATCTTAATTTCGTTATTGGTCCAAAATCTTTTTTTCAGACCAATACAAACCAGGCTTTAAAACTATATCGGAAAGTAAAGGAATATGCCGGTTTCAGTGGGAAAGAAACAGTATATGATCTTTATACAGGGACTGGCACTATTGCCAATTATGTTGCCCGGGATTCTGAAATTGTCATAGGTATAGATTCCGTGCCGGAAGCAATATCTGATGCTATCCTCAATTCAAAATTCAATAACATTGAAAACACGGTTTTTTATGCAGGGGATATTAAAGATGTGCTGAACGATACATTTTTTTCTGAACATGGGAAACCGGATATCGTTATTACGGATCCTCCAAGAGCCGGAATGCATCGTGAAGTGGTAAGGTCAATACTTAATGCTGCCCCCCGCAGGATAATATATGTAAGTTGTAATCCTTCCACCCAGGCCAGGGATATATTGTTATTGAGCATGTCGTATAATGTCAGTAAGATTCAACCGCTGGACATGTTTCCACATACGCAACATGTTGAGAATATTGTGGTTTTGGAAAGAAAGTAGTGAGTAATATGGTTGTTTATTGAGAGGATATGAGTAAATGAGTAATTGAGTAATTGAGTAGAGATGCACGGCTGAGCGTCTAACTTTTACCACAAAGCACACAAAGGAAAACACAAAGCGCACAAAGTATTATTAATCATTAATTTATACTTCGTGTCCATTGTGTATACCTTTGTGTCCTTTGTGGTAAAAAACGCTTTTGATACAGCCCCTTGAACATATTCCCTAATAATTTCCCCTCAATTTACATGAAGATATAACCTTATAGGAAGCCCCTTCCCTGTCCAGGATACTTTCGAAAAAAAACAACTGATCAACATTTACATCCATGAACTTGTGATCCATGTATCCGGCCAGTAATTCCTTCAATAATTCCCTGTCATTAATATATTTCATCCTGCCTATTGTCAGATGCGGGTTGAAGTTATCAGTATCCTCTTCCGGCAAGAGTCCGGACAAGGATTTATCCACAATATTTTTCAGTTTAACAAGAGCATCAGTATTATCCAATCCCATCCACATAACGCGGGGATACTTTAAACTACGGAAAACATCCAGGCTTCTGATAACAAAACTAAATGGCTGAGTTTTCGTAACATGTTTTTCCATGACCCCGGAGATTTTATTTACCAGGTTTTCGGAGGTATCGCCCAGGAACCGAAGCGTTATATGAAGATTATCAGGTTTTACCCAGCGGATATTTTCCATCTGAAGATCTTTCCTGATTTTTTCCAGTTCATGCAGGAATATATTGTCTGTTTTTATCTTTACGGCAATAAATGTACGTTTTGAGTTTAATGGCATTTTTTTATATCTTGTGATAAAAATTAAAAATACAGGAATTATGGCTAAAACAAAAAAAATTGCAGTAGTTCTTTCAGGTTGCGGGGTTTATGATGGTACTGAAATTCATGAGGCTGTACTGACACTTTATGCTATTTCCAGGCAGGGAGCTCTATATGATTGTTTTGCACCCGACATCCCCCAGCATCACGTTATCAACCACCTGACCGGCAAGGAAATGAATGAGAAAAGAAATGTGCTGGTTGAATCGGCCAGGATCGCCAGGGGAAATATCTCTCCTTTAAGTAATTATAATGTAAAAGATTTTGATGCTGTAATTTTCCCCGGAGGATTTGGTGCCGCCAAGAACCTTTCAGACTGGGCATTTAAAGGAGCGGGTGGCCGGGTTATTCCTGAAGTTGAAACATGCATTAAAGAAACTTATAAAGCAGGCAAACCTATTGGTGCCTTATGTATCTCCCCCGTTTTACTTGCAAAAGTAATCACAGATGCTGAGGTAACTATCGGCAATGACGAATCAACAATAGCAGCCATCGAAAAAACAGGGGCAAAACATAAGGAAACCCTCCATGGAGAGGTTGTGATCGACAGAAAAAATAAACTTGTTACTACACCTTGTTATATGCTCAACTCCACTATTGCTCAAATTGGCACAGGGGCGGAAAATCTGGTGAAGGCGGTGATGGGAATGATGTAGGAGGGATAAAGTGGAATTGGGAAAGTATAATTTCCATTTATCCATATATTTGTTGAGGCAGTGCACGCCCTGCCTATCAGGGGCAGAATATGCCATGCCTGTGAGAGGAAGGATTTGCTCTGCCTGTGAGAGACAGGGCATGCCCTGTCTGTACAGCATAAAAACACTTTTTAATATTAATCAAATGAGGTCAATAAAACCATTCTTTTCATTCCTTCTGTCCGGGGCAATTTTTATTCTTATTTCATTATCTTTTTTTTCATGTAAAAATATTCCCGGTAATAAATTATCCAATGAATCCGTTAATACTTCCGGTTCTCAAGGGATCCCTGCCTGGTCATGGGATTTTGACAGGTGGCAGGATCAGGAAGGATGGTATCTTCCCGGGATCATCAATGGCGGAGTTACAGGAGGCTCCCTTTGGATAAAAATTCAGACAGGGCAATATTCAGATCATGAACCTTCCTGGAAAGACCAGGTCTGGGCTCCCTATGTGAAAAATGAGCTTATTTCTCCCCCAGGCCTGTCTGTAGATGCAAATGAATATACCAAGATAATCATCCGACTTAGAAATTTATCTCCTGAAACTGATGGAATTATTCGATGGAGAACGATGGAAAAACCGTGCTCTGACACAGGAAGCGTTCGTTTCACAATGAAACCCGATTGCAAAGACTGGCAGGATGTAATATGTCATATGGATAAGCACTGGAAAGGAATAATTGACCAGATCAAAATTCAACCCGCACGTATGTGGCAAAGAGGAGATATCTGGATTGACCGCATTGTTATTATCAGGGGGGAAATTAAAGAGGTGAACCCGCGTCCGGATATATGTAGTGAAAATGTTGTTCCACAGATTCAGATACCAGGCATTTCCACGGAAGATTTCAGGGATGCCTTTAAAGTACTGGATGAATGTTTGATCATCGATACTCCCGTTAATGGTTTTAATTATCCCGTTATGTCTCCCGGTGGTGCATACGGTGAAAACTGGTGGCAGTTGGATGCCAGTTTATGTGTTGCCGGTGCTAAATGGGTAAACCAAAAATTTGTGGAAGATATTATGCGCGGCTTTGCAGAAGTACAGGCGCAAAATCCTGACGGCAGAATTGATTTATGGGGAGGTTCACCGGTACGTGGCCAGGCGGCTGATGTTAGCAGCATCCCGAAATACTTTGGGGCTGCCTATGACGTTGCAAGACGTAGTAATGATCTGCCTCTTCACAATATTATTTTTGAAACAATGAAAAATTATCTCGGATATTGGTTTTCACCAAAAAAGAGAGACAGCATCACCGGCCTGATCACAGGTGTATTTGAAGAAACTTTAAGTACACCACATCATGATCCCGGAATCCTTGCACCTGTAGATCTTAATGTTGAAGTGGCATCAGGTTGTTATAATACGGGATTAATTGCAGATTACCTTGGGGAAAAAACAGAAGCGATAAAATATTTTAACGACTTTAAACAACTTTCAACCAGTATAAACAAGTACCTGTGGAATGAAGAAGATCAAATCTACTACAATTATAATGTAATAGAAAAAAACCATAATAAAACACTGATCTGTACTACTTTTGATCCTTTCATATTGCATATTGCCCCCCCTGAGAGGATTGAAAAATTAATTCCGGTTTTAATGGACTCTTCTCTTTTTAACTGGGGAATACACCCGGTTACAACTATCGCCCGTACAGAACCGGGATATTGCGAAGCAACTGGACATTACGATGGAACCGCCTGGTTCGGAGACATCTGGACATTAAGAAACCTGGTAATTATTAACGGACTGGAAGATGCAGGAATGCATGAACCTGCTGCCGAATTAATATGGTCAACTATAATGACTTTTAATGCCAACTATTGTGAATATGTTGTCCCATCTACCGGCTCAGGAGAAGGTGTACAAAGATACGGATGGACAGCTTCACAATATATACAGGCTATCATCGAACATTTATTTGGCATCGATTATGATATATTAAAAAAACGTCTCCGGATAGTGCCACACATTCCCTCTGAGTTAATGAACAATGAAATTTCAATATCAAATCTGACCTTGCCATCCACTGATAATCTGCGCCTTGACCTGAAAATACTCCTGACAGATGACCATAAAGCAAATATTGATCTGACTTTAACCGGGGAGTTGCCAGATAATAATATGATTGAGGTAGGCATTCCTTCCACCGCAGAAAGAGCTGTGCAAGCGAAAAATAGTAAAGGGAAAATACTCAAACCAGTCTCTGATCCTGAAGGATTGAAAAATGTTACCTGCATACAAATGAAAATGAAAAAAAATATCGGAATACTTTTTGAGTAATAATATTGAGATGAGACAAAGACAATGTTTTCTTAACAGGCACTGAACTTTTTAGTAATTTTGTATTTCGGTTAATGAATGAAAAATTATTTAATGAGAATAAACCTTACTCATAAAATCCTGTCAGGTGAAACGATTTATTTTTATATTATTCCTTAATTTTATTTTCGTAGTTGTATTTTCACAAACGGTTGAAAAACAAGAGGGAAGATACGTGCTGAAGACTACTGTTATTAACGGGGATACCTTACTTGTCACAGAAATACCGGAAGTGAACATATACCCGGGTTATATGTATAAAAATCGCTGGGATTACTGGAGATATCAAAGGCTTGTAAGGAATGTAAAAGCAGCTTATCCCTATGCAAAAATGGCAGGAGCAAAACTTTATGAACTGGACCAGGAACTGACAAAAATCCATAATGAGAAGAAAAGAAAAGAACTTATTAAGGAAACTGAAAAGAAAATACGTTCAGAGTTTGAAGAGGAAGTAAAGGGCCTTACAATCACTCAAGGCCGGATACTCATTAAATTAATTGACCGGGAAACGGGTAATACAACATACCATATATTGCAAAATGTAAAAGGGAATTTTTCAGCAATATTCTGGCAGGCTATAGCCCGTATATTCGGATCCAATCTTAAATCTGAATATGATCCCTACGGTGAAGATGAGCTTATTGAAATGATCATTATGTTAATTGAAGCAGGGCAGATATGAGGGATCAAGGGGATCAAAGGGATCAAGGGGATCAAGGGGATCGAGGGATCAAAGGGATCGAGGGATCAAAGGGATCAAGGGGATCAAGGGATCAAAGGGATCAAGGGATCAAGGGGATCGGGGGAAATGTGTAGGGGACTGTCTAGAAAGTTCTTTATGACAAATTTTGTGTTCCGCTTTGTGTTTTGTATTCCCTATTCAACGCTGGCAGAGTCAGGTTTTACAAATTGGTAATTATTACCATAAGTTAGACCTATCCGGCGTTTTTCAGCCGGACAGCGTCGGTGTAGGGAATAATATGTTGTATAGTTATAACAGTCCTTTTCTCAATTAAAAGTTGTCTTTGACTTGTTGGGCAGCCTCTGCATGGCATGCTCTGCCTTGCATGGTATATCCTACCCAGCACGCTATAGCACGTCTAAAAATAAAACAGATATGAGTTCCTATAACAAAGAATATACAAACGGTGAAATTACCGTATTCTGGAAGCCTTCAAAATGTATTCACGCAACAACATGTTTTCGTGAGTTAATTGAAGTTTTTAACCCATTAAAAAGGCCATGGGTAAACATGAAAGGAGCATCTACGGAAAAAATTATTGAAGTAGTTGATAAATGTCCAACCCAGGCATTGAGCTGGAAATGGAACAAGGATATTGATAAACCGAAACATGTTGCTGATCCTGTTCAGGAGGAAGAACTCACCCCAGAAGATATATTTGCCCGGATGGAGGATAAACCAGTAAAGATCAGTTTGATGAAAAACGGACCTATACTGGTGGAAGGCTCCTTCAGGATATTAAATGCTGAGGGTAATGAGTTGAAAACAATGGTAATTACCTCATTCTGCCGTTGTGGTCATTCAGGCACCCAACCATATTGTGATGGGACACACAGGAAAGCGGGATTTTCAGAATAACTTAATAATAATTTCAATATGGAAAAAAACGAAAAACAGGCGCAGTTCAGGGTCATTAAAGGAGGCCCCATGGAAGTAACAGGTAATTTCACTATTACCAATCATGACGGGAAAAATATTGAGGCGAAAAGTCCGGCATACCTTTGCCGTTGCGGATCATCCAGTAATAAACCCTTCTGTGACGGCACTCACAGGAAAATTGGATTTCAGGGCTGAAAAATATTATTATCCTTCTATTTCGGCTATCACCTGCCCCTTACAGACGACTTCTCCTTTTTTGACATTTAATACTTTCACTTCTCCATCGATCGGTGACATCACCTTATTTTTCATTTTCATGGCTTCATAGATAAGAAGAGGTTGACCTTGTTTCACTTTTTTCCCCGGTTTTACCAGTATATCAATAATTGTACCCGGGAGACCGGATATAACCTTCCCCGGATTTACAGGCACATATTTCTTCCTGTTCTCAAATTTTGTTGTAAAAGTTGTCCGGTATTTAGTTTCCTCAATCTGTAATATTTTGCATTTCAGCTTTTTAACACACGGAACCTCAAATATTTCTTTCTCCGGGGTTTGATTTGCTTCCATAATTATTTTTTCTGGTATTAGTTAGATTTAAAAAGGCGGTATACCATGTTTCTTTTTAGGCAGGTATATTTCCTTTCTTGCAGATACTTCAATGGCATGCTGAAGGAGAGTGCGTGTTTCAGCAGGCTCAATCACAGAATCTATATAGCCTCTGGCAGCGGCAACATAGGGATTGGCAAATTTCTCCTTATATTCCCTGATCTTAATCTTTCTCATCTTTTCCGGGTCTTCAGCTGACATGATCTCTTTCCTGAAGATTATGTTCGCAGCACCTTCAGGTCCCATTACAGCTATCTCGGCACCTGGCCATGCAAATACAAAGTCGGCACGCAAATGTCTTGAATTCATTGCGATATAACCACCTCCATATGCTTTTCTGATAATAACTGTAATTTTGGGAACAGTAGCTTCACTGTAGGCATATAACACTTTTGCCCCGTGACGTATTACACCTGCATGTTCCTGGTCAACTCCGGGAAGATATCCTGGCAGGTCAACAAGAGTGATCAAGGGAATATTGAACGCATCGCAGAACCTTATGAATCGTGCAGCTTTATCGGATGAATCAACATCCAGAACCCCGGCCAGGACCAGGGGCTGGTTACAGACAAATCCCACTGATTCACCTCCAATTTTTCCGAACCCTATTACAATATTTCTTGCCCATAGTTCCTGAACTTCAAAGAAATCGGAATCATCCACAATACATTTGATCAGGTCACGGACATCATATGGCTGACGAGGGTCGGAAGGAACAATAGATGTAATATCATAAGATTTCTTAGGCATCTTCGCTTTTGACTTTTCTGCTTTTTCATTGTTATTCCATGGCAAAAAGGATAAAAGTTTTTTAATCTGCTGAAAACATTCCTCTTCGCTTTCAGCAAAAAAATGCGCATTCCCGGTAATTTCACTATGGACTTTGGCACCTCCAAGGTCTTCCATGCTTATCTCTTCACCGAGAACAGTTTTAATAACCTCAGGGCCTGTAATAAACATCTTGGATATCTTATCAACTACAAAAACAAAATCGGTTAAAGCGGGGGAATATACGGCTCCTCCGGCACAAGGTCCCAGGATCACTGATAATTGTGGTATCACTCCTGATGCAAGTGTATTTCTGAAAAATATCTCTCCATACCCGGCCAGGGAATTTACGCCTTCCTGTATGCGGGCACCCCCTGAATCATTAATGCCAATTAAAGGCATTTTCATCTTCAGGGAATGATCCATGATCTTGGTAATTTTGCGGGAGTGCATAAAACCCAGGCTACCACCCGCTACCGTAAAATCCTGGGCAAAGATACAAACCGGTTTTTTATGAATAGTCCCTGTCCCAACCACTACACCATCCCCGTGGAGGATTTTCTTATCCATATCAAAATCCCGGGCATCATGTTCAACAAACAGGTCATATTCATTGAAAGAATTCTTATCAAGTATAGATAAAATCCTTTCACGCGCCGTTAACTTTCCCATAGCTACCTGCTTCTGTATAGCCTGCTCCCCGCCACCTAAAAGAACCTGTTCCCGGCGTTTTTTGAGTTCAAGAATTTTTTTATTCACTGCCATAAGGTTATTTTTTTTAGTTATAAGTGCCTTGAGTACTTGGAGTGCCTTGAGTACTTGGAGTGCCTTGAGTACTTGGAGTGCCTTGAGTACTTGGAGTGCCTTGAGTACTTGGAGTGCCTTGAGTACTTGGAGTGCCTTGAGTACTTAGAGTACTTGGAGTGCCTTAAGTACTTTAGGCACTTTAAGTACTTTAGGCACTTTAAGTACTTTAGGCACTTTAGGCACTTTAGGCACTTTAGACACTTTAGGCACTTTAGGCACTTTAGGCACTTTAAGCACTCATAATTAAATAAGTTTTAATTTTTTACTGATTGATGTGAAAATAGCAAGAAGTTCATTAGCTTCTGTAATAATTAAATTAATTTTTTGGATATCACACCAATTTAATTCCTCTATTATTTCTAACCAGTACACTGTCTCACTTGCTTCACTCTCACATATTTTAATTTTATTAATAAAATCGGCTTTACTTCTTGATCTGTTTGCTTCCCTGTAATTTGCCCCAATACTTGTTCCTGATTTTGTTAATTGATTCCTAATCACATTGTTTTCAGGTCTGCCAGGAAGCATTCCTGATAGCTTAATAACACTAATGGCAAAAATTTTAGTTCTTTTTTCCAATTGTGTGCTAAATTCCTTATTATCCATTCCATCAATTTATTACCATAATTCCAGTCTCTTAAATTCAATTTACCACTCCAAGTACTCAAGGCACTTCAAGTACTTTAGGCACTCCCAAATTCCATCCTGCAATCTTACTAAAAGGTTTGCTCTTAAAAAAGTCTGTCCGACATAGTTCCTGGTATCCATATGCTTACTAAATTGATATCCTTGAATTTACAAGGCAAAATATTCGTCAAAATTATCCGGATTAGTTTTATTTTTCCTGATGTAATTATTTTTCTCCCGGGGGAAGTTTAGCTTCAGGCCAGTTAATTTTAAAATCAATCCAGTATTCAGCTATAGTAGATTTTATCTCCTTTCTTAATATCCACAATCCCAATAAATTAGGAATTGTCATAAGAGCTATGGTGATATATGAGATATTCCAGACAATAGTAGTATCAGTGAAAGAAGCGTAAAAGAATGCCGCTACATATACGATCTTATACCAGATGACATGTTTTACCCCGAAGAGATATGTTACTGCTCTCCCTCCGTAATATGACCAGGAGATGGCTGTTGAGAAGGCAAAAAGCAATAGCCCGATAGCTACAATATACCTCCCGTAATGGCCCAGAAAACTTCTGTTAAAAGCTTCAGTAGTTAGAGGAGCACTATGAATTAAAGACCTCCCGGTAATGCTGATTGCACTGAATGTACCCCTGTCAGGTTTCCCGTTTATGATCCTCAATTTTCCATTGAAGGGTTCCCTGTTGAAGGCGACAGTAACATCCTCTGCTATTGACCTGGCATGTAAGATAGTCAGCCTTTCCTGGATTTTCCCATCAACAACAGTCAGCTCCCCGTTGAAAAGTTCCAGTGACTCCCTGTTTGTTATATGACGTTTTAATTTCCTGATCTGTTCTCCTGATTCTGCAGGATAAAATGCGGACAGGATCTGTATGTCCGCATCTTCAAAGCGGTTCATGAATTTCTCATTCCATACTCCTGATGATAGTAGTACAAGTCCTGTGAGAAAGCAAATAATAATTGTATCTATAAAAGGTTCCAGGATAGCCACCATACCTTCAGAAACTGGTTCATGTGCCCGTGCTGCAGAGTGAGCAATAGGTGCAGAGCCTTGCCCGGATTCATTGGAAAAAAGTCCTCTGTTAACTCCTTTATTGAATGCGAAAGCAATTCCGGCACCAAGGAATCCTCCCACAGCAGCACTGCCGGTAAAAGCATCCCTGAATATCGCAATAAAAGATGGAATTATATTTTCATAATTGGTAAAAATCACGAAAATTGCTCCTAAAAAATAGAATATAGCCATTACAGGTACAAGAGTTGAGGTAACTTTGGCAATTCGTTTAATACCTCCTATGATGATCAGTGCCAGCAGGATTGCCAGTACAGCACCGGTAATAACATGGTCAATATTAAAAGTCTGGAAGAGGGCGTTGGATATACTGTTAATCTGTGGCAGGCTGCCTGTTCCAAAGGATGAAAGTATGGTGGCGAAAGCAAAAAAAGCTCCGAGCCAAACTCCGGTATGTATCGTTTTCCCTGACCTGGTTTTTATATTCAGTCTCTTTTTCATATAATACATGGGTCCTCCTGAAATGCTTCCGTCAGGCAGTATATCCCTGTATTTATGGGAGATTGTCACTTCCACAAACTTTGTACACATACCCAGCATGGCTGTAACCAGCATCCAGAATAAAGCTGCAGGACCTCCCAGATGTATTGCAAGAGCCACACCGGCAATATTACCTGTACCAACAGTCCCGGATAATGCAGTAGCTAAAGCCTGGAAATGCGATGTGTCCCCAACATCAGTTTCTTTATCGAATTTCCCCCTTACAATCTTAAGAGCAAGCCCGAAATACCTGATCTGGGGAAATCTTAAATAAAGAGTGAAAAACAAACCTGTGCCAAGAAGAAAGAATACAAACCACTGATGCCCGCCAATGTACTGATCAAGCCAGAGAAGAAATGCATTTACCTGTTGCATAAAAAATTAGTGAACTACAAAAGAATATAAATCATTTGAAAGATCAAAATTATTTAAAGAAATGATGAAGGATCACGGGATCAAAGGGATCGAGGGATCAAGGGGATCGAGGGATCAAGGGGATCGAGGGATCAAGGGGATCGAGGGATCAAAGGGATCGAGGGATCGAGGGATCAAAGGGATCGAGGGATCAAAGGGTATTGGGTTTGCTTTGCCCCGGAGGGGCATCAATTTAATAGCCAGGGGTTTATGTCCGCCAACTGGCGGATATAAACCCCTGGAAAAAATGACGGAATGAGAATCCGCCGAACAGACACAATATTTTGTGTCTCAACAACGAAATAATATCGATTGGTTTATTGAAGCGGAACAGATAAAGATGATTTAGGAAAAATTATTATTAACAAAACGAATTAGTATTAACTAAAAATTTGTAAACCTTTTTCAGGACGATACACTTCCTAAATTAATTTGTTTAATATATCGTCATCTGCAATCTCAGGAATAGTTACTTCAAGTCCTGGTGTTTTTTGCATTTCCCTGCGGATTGCGTATAATGCTTCCTTGTTTCCGGCCCATGAACGGCGGCTTATTCCATTGTTCACATCCCAATGTAACATGGATTTCAGTCGGGCAGATGCTTCTTCCGTTCCGTCGAGTACCATTCCGAATCCGCCGTTAATTGCCTCTCCCCATCCTACCCCTCCGCCATTATGAAGTGATACCCAGGTAGCGCCCCTGAATGCATCCCCTATTACATTCTGAACCGACATATCAGCAGTAAATGCTGAACCATCATAGATATTTGATGTCTCCCTGTTTTCTAAGAAAACTACAAATTTTCACAAAGAAATTTACGCTGCGAATTTATGTAAATCGACATAAGGTGTTTCCCTATTAACCACGGCAAATATCCTGAAAACGATTTTGTTTCTTATAAT